>JAESFM010000024.1_pt1 | contig 120613 bp, 118 predicted proteins | sample 9266171 | NCBI WGS metagenome assembly JAESFM01 (sample SAMN14505069, study PRJNA617099) | algae metagenome | isolation source: Hassallia sp. WJT32-NPBG1 and co-occurring heterotrophs from well developed... | place: USA: Mojave Desert, Joshua Tree National Park, California | collected 2006-06-22 | reverse complement strand
TCAACCGCCCGAACCAACCGCCGACGAAGGTCCGCAGACAAGGGTGCCGTCATCATCGCCTCGACGCCGCATCAACAGCGTCGAATCAGAACGCGCGATTCCAAGCAACATCAAAGTGCTCTAGCGGCTTAGCGACCGCGTCATCGCCTCGATCCCGCCTAGGGTCAGCGGGAACATCCGCTCCTCCATCAGCTGCCGCACCAGCCCAATGGAATGTGTCCGCCCCCAGGTCGCTTCCGGCATGGGGTTGAGCCAAGCGGTCCGGCGGAAATGCCCGGTGAGCCGCCCGAGCCAAGCGCTCCCCGGCTCCTCGTTCCAGTGCTCGACGCTGCCCCCGGGCTGGATGATCTCGTAGGGGCTCATGCTCGCATCCCCGACAAAGACGGCTTTGTAGTCCGGCCCGTAGGTCCGCAGCACCTCGAGGGTCGAGACCTCGCTCTCCCGCCGGCGCCGGTTGTTCGTCCACAATCGCTCATAGGGGCAGTTGTGGAAGTAGAAATGCGCCAGATGCTTGAACTCGGCCCGTGCTGCCGAGAACAGCTCCTCCGAGAGCTTCACCCAGTCATCCATCGACCCGCCGATATCGAGGAAGAGCAGCACCTTCACCGTGTTGTGCCGCTCCGGCACCATCTTCAGGTCCAGCGACCCGGCATTGTTGGCGGTGGAGCGGATGGTGTCCGGCAGGTCGAGCTCCGTCGCGGCCCCCTGCCGGGCGAAGCGCCGCAGCCGCCTGAGCGCCAGCTTGATGTTCCGCGTGCCGATCTCGACCGAATCGTCGAGGTCCCTGAACTCCCTCTTGTCCCAGACCTTCACCGCCCGCCGGTTCCGACTTTCCTCCTGCCCGATCCGGACGCCCTCGGGGTTGTACCCATGGGCGCCGAAGGGCGAGGTCCCGGCCGTGCCGATCCACTTGCTGCCGCCCTGGTGCCGGCCCTTCTGCTCGGCGAGGCGCTGGCGCAGCAGCTCCATCAGCTTGTCGAAGCCGCCGGCCGCCTCGATCGCCGCCTTCTCCTCCTCGCTGAGCAGCTTCTCCGCCATCTTGCGGAGCCATTCCTCCGGCAGCTGCCGCACCAGCTCGTCGAACCCCTCGCTCTCGGCCTGCTCGAGCCCCTTGAACACCTCGCCGAAGACCCGGTCGAAGCGGTCGAGATGCCGCTCGTCCTTCACCAGCGCCGCGCGGCTGAGGTGGTAGAAATCGTCGACATTGTAGTCGGCGACACCCTCCTTCATCCCCCGCAGCAGGGCAAGGTATTCGGTGATGCTGGCCGGGATGCCGGCATTGCGCAGCGCGAGGATGAAATGCGCCAGCACGGCCCGCTACCTCTGGCGCTGCCGCGAGAGGAAGGCCAGCCGCTCGAACAGGTGGACATCCTGCTCGTTCTTCAGCAGCGCCCCGTGCAGCGGCGGGATCGCCACCTTGGGATCCTGGCTCCGCAGCACCTCCGGCGGCAGGTCCTCGATCATCAGCAGCTTCAGCCAGTCGAGCAGCTCGGAGGTCGCCGGCTTCTTCTTCAGCTCGTTGACGCCGCGGATCTGGAAGAAGACGTTCAGCGCCTCCCGCGCCAGCTCCTGCTTGATGTCGGGGAAATGCGCCTGGACGATGCGGTCCATCGTCTCCCGGTCGGGGAAGCGGATGTAGTGGAAGAAGCAGCGCCGGAGGAAGGCATCCGGCAGCTCCTTCTCGTTGTTCGAGGTGATGATGACGACCGGGCGGTGCCGCGCCACCACCGTCTCCTTCGTCTCGTAGACGAAGAACTGCATCCGATCGAGCTCGAGCAGCAGGTCGTTCGGGAATTCGATGTCGGCCTTGTCGATCTCGTCGATCAGCAGGACATGCTGCTGCTCGGCGGCGAAGGCCTCCCACAGCTTGCCCCGCACGATGTAGTTGGAGATGTCGTGCACCCGCGCATCGCCGAGCTGCCCGTCCCGCAGCCGGGAGACGGCGTCGTACTCGTAGAGCCCCTGCTGCGCCTTGGTCGTGGACTTGATGTGCCACTCGATCAGCGGCAGGCCGAGCGCCTTCGCCACCTCATGCGCCAGCACCGTCTTGCCGGTGCCCGGCTCGCCCTTCACCAGCAGGGGCCGTTGCAGCGTGACGGCGGCGTTGACGGCCACCTCCAGGTCGCGCGAGGCGATGTAATTCTCGGTGCTCCTGAACCCGGCCACGCCTGCCCCCTCGTCGTCCTTGGCGGGAAAGGTGGCCTCTCCCCCGAGATCGGGCAAGCTGTCTTCGCCCCGCAACCGGAGCCACGCCATGCCTCAAGTCAACCCGTCCGATTCGGGAGCGCACCGCTGGTTCGGCCGCAGGGCGCACGACCTCTCCGCGGCCGAGCGCCTGGTCCTTGCCTCGACGAAAGAGCGCAGCGTCATCAGCCGCGACATCCAGCAGGACTTCACCGGGGAGCTGAGCTTCGGCCAGCGCCTGGCCGACAAGGTCGCCGAATTCGGGGGCTCCTGGGCCTTCATCATCAGCTTCGGCCTCTTCCTCCTGGCCTGGGTGACGGCAAATACGGTGCTGCTGGCGCAACCCTTCGACAGTTATCCCTTCATCTTCCTCAACCTGTTGCTCTCGATGATTGCCGCCATCCAGGCGCCGGTGATCATGATGAGCCAGAACCGCCAGGCCGCGCGGGACCGGCTGGACGCCGGCCACGACTACGAGGTGAACCTGAAGGCCGAGATCGAGATCATGGCCCTGCATGAGAAGCTGGACCAGCTCCGCACCCGCGAGATCGAGGCGCTGCTCGCGCGCCAGCAGGAACAGATCGACCTGCTAACGCGGCTGTTGCGGGAGAAGCGCTAGGCCTTCGCCAGCCCCGCCGCCTTCATCGCATCGCCGAGCGACTTGTCGGCCGCCTCCAGATGCCGGCCGAACCCGGCCGCATCCGCATAGGTCAGCCCGAAGCCCCGGCTGTTGAGGAAGTCCTTATACTCCTGGCTCGCATAGACCTTCCCGAGCGCCGCCTCCGCCGCCGCCCTGACCTCGGCCGGCAGCCCCGGCGGCCCGGCGATCCCGCGCCAGGCGCCGGTCTGGTAGTCGACCCCCATCGCCTCCTTCAGCGTCGGGAAGTTCGGGAAGACCGAGAGCCGCTCCGGCGCCATCACCGCAAGCGTCCTGGCCCGCCCCGCATCCAGCATCGCCCGCGCCTCCGGCACGGAGCAGGTGGTGAAGTCGAGCCCGCCCGCCGCCAGGTCCTGCATTGCCGGTGCCGCGCCGTTGCTCGGCACCCAGCGCACATGGTTGGCCGGAAGCCCCATCGCGCCGAGCCAACCCGCCAGCGCCAGGTGCCAGATGCCGCCCTGGCCCGTCCCGCTCGCCTTGAACCTGCCGGCCGGGCTCGCCTTGATCGCATCCGCCAGCTGCTGGACGGTCTGGTAGGCCGAGCTGGCATTCACCTGGATGCCCGGCGGGTCGTTGTTCATCAGCCCGATCGGGGTGAAATTCTTGTAGGTGATCTCGGTCAGGCCCTGCCAGTGCAGCATGCAGATCTCGGCCGTGATCATCCCGAGCGTATAGCCATCCGGCTGGGCCGAGGCGATGGCGGTATGGCCGACGACGCCCGAGCCGCCGGTGCGGTTCACCACGTTGAAGGGCTGCCCCAACTCCTTCTCGAGCAGCGTGGCGATGATGCGGAGCACCGCATCCGTGCCCCCGCCCGCAGCCCAGGGGCAGAGCATCTGCACCGGCCGCGCCGGCCAGCGCGGCTGGGCGATGGCTGGCGCGGCCAGCAGCACCGCACCCGCACCCAACAACCCGCGGCGATCGATCGAAACCATGACGTGTCCTCCGGCTGATTTTGTGATCATTGCTACTCCGCTGCCCCCTGCGCCGGCAAGCGCCGCCCGCGCGTGCGGCTCCAGATCCAGACGCCGAGCGGCCATAGCAGTGCCCCGATGGTCATCGCCGCCAGCACGGCGGAGACCGGCCGCTCGAAGAAGGGCATCACGTCGCCATCCGACTTGATGAGCGAGGTGATGAAATTCTGCTCCACCATCGTCCCCATCACGATGCCGAGCACCAGCGCCGCCACCGGATAGCCGTTCCGCTCCATAACGAAGCCGAGGATGCCGAAAAGCCCCACCAGCAGCACCGAGAACAGGTTGTTCCCCGTCGCGAAGGCGCCGACGGCGCAGAGCAGCAGGATCACCGGCATGATCGAGGCCCTCGGGGCCCGCAGCACCTTCGAGGCGATGCGGATCATGACGATGCCCAAGGGTATCATGATGATGTTGGCGATGAGGAAGACGAGGTAGAGCGCATACATGCTGCGCGCATTCTCGGTGAAGAGCGTCGGCCCCGGGTTCAGACCCTTCATGTAGAGCACGCCGATGGCGATGGCCGTGATGGTGTCGCCCGGGATGCCGAAGAGCAGCGAGGGCACCCAGCCCGAGGCGAGCGAGGCGTTGTTCGAGGCGCCGGCCTCCACCAGCCCCTCCGGGTGCCCTGTCCCGAACTTCTCGGGTTCCTTGCTGAACTTCTTCGACATCGCATAGCTGACCCAGGCGGCCATGTCGGCCCCCGCGCCCGGCAGCACGCCGATGATGACGCCGACGATGTTCCCGCGCCACATTTGGAACTGGTACTTCTTCGTCAGCAGCCATTGCCCGGCAAGGATGGAGCCGAAGCGCCGGTGCGGCAGCTTGGGCGGATCCGCCGTCACCATCGCCCGCATCACCTCGGAGACGGCAAAGACGCCGACCAGCGCCGGGATCACCTCGATGCCGCCGAGCAGATCCGTCAGCCCGAAGGTGAAGCGCGGCGTTCCCGCCGGGTTCTCCATCCCGATGCAGGCGATGAGCAGCCCGAGCAGCATGGAGCCGATCGCCTTGATCGGCGAGGAGCGCGCCACCAGCGTCGCGCACATCAGCCCGAGGAAGGCGAGCCAGAAATACTCGAAGGTCGAGAAGGACAGCGCCATCTCGGCCAGCAGCGGCGCCATCAGCACCAGCGAGAGCGTGCCCACGATCCCGCCGATGGCCGAGAACCAGAGCCCGGCGCCGAGCGCCATCTCCGCCTGGCCCTTCCGCGTCATCGCATAGGCCTCGTCCGTATAGGCGGCGGAGGCCGGCGTGCCGGGGATGCGCAGCAGGCAGCCCGGGATGTCGCCCGAGAAGATCGCCATGGCGGAGGCGGTGATGATGGTGGCGATGGCCGCGATCGGGCTGAGCCAGAAGGTGACCGGCACCAGTAGAGCCGTCGCCATCGTCGCCGTGAGCCCGGGCAGCGACCCGACGACGAGCCCGTAGATCGCCGAGGCGATGATCGCGATCATCACGTCCGGCGCTGCGACCAGGCGGAAGGCTTCGAGAACTTCGTTCATGGCGCTACCACGGCGCCGGCAGCACGCCGCCGGGCAGCGGCACCCGCAGCAGCTTGTAGAAGGCGAGATGCACGAGGGCCGGCGCCAGCAGCGCGACCGGCACGGCGAGCCGCATCCTCGCGCCCAGCGCCAGGGCGGCGACCAGGACCATGATTGCCGCGGTCGGCAGGAAGCCGAGCGGCTCCGAGACGAGCATATAGAAGAGCAGCAGCGCCGGCGGAATCAGCGCGCGCAACCCGCTGAAGCGCGAGGCCGCCACCGGCGCCTCCGCATCGGGAGCCTCGAAGCTGCGGCCGATGCCGAAGGCGATCAGCGATCCGCAGATCACCAGGCCGGAGCCGATCAGCATCGGGAAGGCGGCCGGCCCCACATCCTGCCCCGGCACTGCCGGCAGGCGGGAGCCGCTCCAGGCCGCAAGCCCCCCGAGGATCACGAGGACCCCCCCGGTCACCCGGTCGGATAATTGCACGGGATCGTTCCCCCCTGGACGCTCTGTCTCCGGAACCAGTCTAACCCGCCCGCCTTCGAGGTCCAGACACCCCCTCCCCACTTGGCCCCGCCGATTTGGCGCCCCCGCCGCGAAGGGGCATCATCCGGCGAAACGGAGAGACGTCCCATCCCATGATCCCCCACTGGCACGGCCGGCTCCACTCCATCGAGGCGACCGAGGCCGGCCTTGCCTCGGCCGGCTACATCGCCAGCCGCCCGATCGCGACCGCGGCCTACCTGGCGCACCACCTGCGGAAGCCCATCCTCGTCGAAGGCCCCGCCGGCGTCGGCAAGACGGAGCTCGCCAAGGCGCTCGCCGCCTGGCTCGGCATCGGGCTGATCCGCATGCAGTGCTACGAGGGGCTCGACGAGTCGAAGGCCCTCTACGAGTGGAAATACGGCAAACAGCTGCTCTACACCCAGATCCTGAAGGACCGCCTCGGCGCCGCCCTCGGCGAGGAGCCGGGGCTGGATGCCGCGCTCGCCCGCCTGCACGGCTTCGGCGACCTCTTCTTCTCCGAGCAGTTCCTCGAGCCCCGCCCCCTGTTGCGCGCGCTGCGCGAGCCCGGCGGCGCCGTCCTGCTGATCGACGAGGTCGACAAGGCGGACCAGGAATTCGAGGCCTTCCTGCTCGAGCTGCTCTCCGACTACCAGGTCTCCATCCCCGAGATCGGCACCGTCCGCGCCGACGTCCCGCCGCTGGTCCTGCTCACCTCCAACAGCCAGCGCGACCTGGGCGACGCACTGAAGCGCCGCTGCCTCCATCTCCATATCGGCCTGCCCGATGCCCGGCTCGAGGCCCGGATCCTCGCCGCCCGCATCCCCGGCATCGAGGACGGGCTGCGTCGCCAGCTCGTCGCCTTCGTCCAGCAGCTCCGCACGCTCGACCTGAGGAAGCTGCCCTCCGTCAGCGAGACCATCGACTGGGCCCGCACCCTGCTTCTGCTGCATGTCCGCGAGCTCGACGTTGCGCTGGTCCGCGAGACGCTCAACGTGCTGCTGAAATACGAGGCCGATATCGACGCCGCCGACCCCCGCCTCGCCGAGCTGCTGGCAGCCAGCCGGCGCGAGTCCGTGCCCATCCGCTGATGCAGGGCCCGCTCCTCGACTTCCTGCGCGCCGCCCGCAGCGCCGGCCTCCGCATCTCGCCGGCCGAGAGCATCGACGCCGCCCGCGCCGTGGAGCAGGTGGGCTTCGCCGACCGCACCACGCTGCGCGACACGCTCTCCCTCGTCCTTGCCAAGAGTGCGGAGGAGAAGCGCCTCTTCGCCGAATGCTTCGACCTCTTCTTCTCCCGCCCGGCCTTCGCCCCGGAGCAGGCGGCGGAGGCCGCGCCTGCCTCGGCCGAAAGCCCGCTGGCGCAGATGCTCCTCGCCGGCGACCAGTCCGGCCTCGCCGCCGCCGCCGAGAGCGCCGCGGCGGAGCTGCAGGTCTCCAACATCACCATCTTCACCCAGGTGAACCTCTACACCCGCCGCATCCTCGAGCGGATGGGCCTCGCCGCCCTCGACCGCGAGATCGCCGCGGCCCCGCCTCCGGCCGCCGACCGCCTCCGGGAGGGCCGCGACCGGTTGCGCGAGCAGGTGAGGGAGCTCGTCCAGCAGAACCTCGCCCTCTATGCCCGTGGCCAGGCCGAGGCCTACCGCGACCGGACGCTGGCCCGCACCCGCCTCGCCGCCATCGACCGCCGCGACCATGACCGGATGCGCAAGCTGGTCCGCGCCATGGCCCGGCGCCTGGCCACGCAATATGGCCGCCGCCGCAAGCGCCGCCGGCGGGGGATGCTCGACGCCCGCCGCACCATCCGCCGCAACATGGGCTGGGACGGGCTGCCCTTCCTTCCCGTCTGGAAGCAGGAGGTGATCGACAAGCCGAAGCTCGTCGTCCTCTGCGACGTCAGCGGCTCCGTCGCCGCCATGGCGCAGTTCCTGCTGCTCTTCCTCCACTCGCTGAACGAGGCGCTGTCCGGCCTGCACGCCTTCGCCTTCTCCGGCACCCTCGTCCCCGTCTCGGATCTGCTGGAAAGCCAGCCGATCGAGCGCGCCATCCCCGCCGTGCTCGACCGCGCCGGCTTCGGCTCCTCCAATTACGGCCAGGCCCTCGCCGATTTCGCCGAAGGGCACATGGCCCTGCTCGACAGCCGCACGACGGTCATCATCCTCGGCGACGGCCGCGGCAACCGCACCGACCCGCGCGCCGAGCTCCTCGCCGCCATGTCGGCCCGCGCGAAGCAGATCGTCTGGTTGAACCCCGAGCCCCGCCCGCTCTGGGGCACCGGCGACTCGGACATGCCCCGCTACGCCCCGCATTGCCGCGTTGCCGCCGTCTGCAACACGCTCGATGCGCTGGACCGCATCATCGCGGGACTGCTGCGGGATGGGGCCTGACGGACGGCCCCCATCGCCTGCCCGCATCCGGCCGGGGAGGGCAGGGCGCTAGCGCCGCTCCGGCCCGACCCCGATGTCGAAATGCAGGACCTCCTCACGGACACCGAGCGCCTCGTAGAGCGCGATCGCCGGATCATCCCCATGGTCCGCCTGAACGAAGATGACCCAGGCGCCGCGCTGCGCGGCATGCCCGCGCAACCACTCGATCAGGGCCGTCGCCAGGTGCCGCCTCCGGTGCGCGGCGTCGACCGCAAGATCGTAGATGTAGATCTCGCGCCGCATCCTCTCGAATTTCTCGAACTCATAGGCGACGAGGCCGCCGAGGACCTGGTCGCCGGCCAGCGCCACGAGGACGACGACATGCTCCCTCGCGAGCAGGCCTTCCAGATAGGCGTCCGTCGGCGGCGCGCCGCCGTAGGTCTCGCGATCGCCGAAGGCCTCGGCGAACAGGGCGTTCAGCCGGCGAAGGAGCGGGACATCCTGCGGGCCGAGGCGGCGCAGGGTGGCAGGCGGGGATGTCATGGCGCGAGGATAAACCAGGTGTTGCCCGGGCGCAGCGGCTGGACGCCCGGCATCCCGGACGCTGCCGGCACCTGTGAGTTTCCGCCGCCGGGCGTGCCTCCCGCATCCCCGCCGTGACCGCGGCGCCTCTCTCGGCACCTGGCCTGCCAGCCGTCAGCCGCCGCCCATCCCCGGCGCATTCCGCGGCGGCTCGAACCGCACCGCCCCGGGATGCAGCACCGTCGCCCGCGGCGCATCGGCGACGCTCAGCACCCCCGCCTGCGCGAAGGTCCCCCTGATCTCCTCGGCGAAACCCGCCGCCGCATGGTCGCCCCCTGCCTCCCCGAGCGCCGCCACCGCGTAGAGGAAGGCCCGTCCCGCGAAGCACATGTCGGCCCCGACCGCGACCGCCCGCAGCACGTCGAGCCCCGAGCGGATCGACCCGTCGAACAGCACCTTCGCCCGCCCCGCCACCTGCGCCGCGATCGCCGGCACCGTGTCGATCGAGGCCGGCGCCGCATCGAATTGCCGCCCTCCATGGTTCGACACCCAGATCCCGTCGACGCCGAGCTGCACCGCCCGCTCCGCGTCCTCCGGATGCTGCAGGCCCTTCAGCACCAGCGCCCGCGGCCAGGCCTCGCGGAAGCGCGCCACATCCTCCCAGGTCACGCCGGTGGTCATGTTCCGCTGCACGAAGCCCGCCATCTCGGCGAGCCCCGCCCCCTTGCCGACATAGGCCCGCATGTTGGGGAAGCTGGGCAGCCCGGCCCTGAGCGAGGCCGCCGCCCAGACCGGCGCCCGCGCGATGTCGAGCAGCGTCCGCGGCCGGTAGCGGAAGGGCATCACCAGCCCGTTGCGGACGTCATGCACCCGCTTCTGCCGGGCCGGCACGTCGAGCGTCACGACCAGCGCATGCGCCCCCGCCGCCTCCGCCCGCCGGATCAGGTCCAGGGAGAGCGCATGCCGCTCCCCATTCATCTCCCTTGGCAGCCCGTAGAGCTGGAACCAGAAGACATCCGGCGCGATCCGCGCCAGCTCCTCCATCCCCACATTGGCGACGGTCGAGGAGACATAAGGGATGCCCGCCCGCTGCGCCGCCGCGGCCAGGATCGCATCCGCCCCCGGCCAGACCATGCCGATATTGCCCATCGGCGCCACGCCCACCGGCGCGTTGTAGACCCGCCCGAACAGCTCGGTCCGCACCGAGACCGCCGAGACATCGAGCGCATAGCGCGGCACGATCCGCACCGCATCCATCGCGGCGCGGTTATGCGCGACATTCGGCGCCCCGTCGCCCACGCCGCCGGCGACGAAGTCGTAGGCGAAGCGCGCCACCCGCCAGCGCGCCCGCCGCTGCAGGTCGCCGAAGGTCGGGAAGCGCCGCCGCAGCCGCGCCGCCGGCGTCTCCGCCACTGTGCTGCTCATCCGCCCCCTCCCGTTTTGCCCATCGAATCACATCTTCATGCCAATGCCACGGAAGGCAACCAGCCGCACCGTCCGACGCTGAAGGACCAAAAGAGGAACTGCCATGCCCCGTCCCACCTTGCCCCTGCTGGCGGCGCTCGCCCTGCTCGTCGGCTGCGTCGCGCCCGACCCGCCGCCCCAGGGCTACGCCACCCTGCCGCCCGATTCCGTGCAGGGCGCTGGCGACCCGACCCGCTCGGCGATCATCGGCACTGCCTATGCCTTCGGCAATCCGTCGAGCCTGGCCGGCAACCCCGCCGCCGCCGCCCGCGCCGTCGCCAACTACGAGTACCTGGCGACCGAACTGCCCTACGGCCCGCGCTGGCGCGGCTTCAACGGCCCGGTCGGCCCGCTCTTCAACGAAGGCCTGCGGGAGCTTCGCCCGGCCCTCGGCATCGCCCCCAATGCCCAGGCGCAGCCGGTGGTGCAGTCGCTCTACGCCGCCTCTCGCGCCATCAATGCGGGCGACCAGGCGGCCGCCGAGCGCGTCCTTTCCAACCCGGCCTTCCCCAGCGGCGGCGCCGCCACCCTCCAGCGCCTGTCGAACCTCCCCAACATGCCCCGCGTCGCCGCGGCCACGGCCTTCGCGGCGCAGGAGCTCGACCGCCAGGACCGCCTCGGCTCCCCGCGCGGCCAGGGCGGCGGCGGCGGCGGTGGCGGCGGCCGGTCCTGATGCCCGCCGCTCGCTGACGGAACCCGACGACCATGCGGGTCGCCCGCGACGCCGCGCAGCGGTGTCGCGGGGGGAGTTCCTTGCCGGTCCCTTGCCATCGCCCCGCGCTGCCATGGCGAGGCGCTCGCGCTTCTGCTAGCCGGGATGCATGCCGCATCCCGCTCCCTCCGCCTGGTGGCACGACCGCCGATACCTCGTGCTGCTCGCCCTCGGCTTCGCCTCCGGCATCCCCCTGCCGCTGACCGCGGCGACGCTCCGCCGCTGGCTGTCGGAGCAGGGCCTCTCCCTCGAGCTGATCGGCCTCACCGCCTCGCTCGGCCTGGCCTACACCCTGAAATTCCTCTGGGCCCCGGCGCTGGACCAGGTCGCGCCGCCCTTCTTCCGCGCCCTCGGCCGCCGCCGCGGCTGGCTCGCCTGCATCCAGCCCGCGCTGATCCTCGCCATCGCCGCCCTCGGCCTGACGACGCCGACCCCGGGCGCCTATGCCGCCACCTTCGCCCTCGCCGGCCTCGTCGCCTTCCTCTCCGCCAGCCAGGATGTCGTGGTCGATGCCTACCGCATCGACCTGCTGGAGGAGCGCGAGCAGGGCTACGGCCTCGCCTTCTATGTCTGGGGCTATCGCGGCGCGCTGCTGACGAGCGGCGCCGGCGCGCTCGCCATGACGGAGCTCGGCGGCTGGGCCCTCGGCTACGCGGCCTGCGCCGCGCTCCTCGGCCTCGGCCTCCTCGCCGTGCTGATCGCCCCGGAGCCCGCCGCACCGCCCCGCCTGGCCACGACGCCGGGCGGGCGCCTGCGCGCCGCCATCATCGACCCCTTCCTCGACTTCATGGGCCGCCGCCACTGGCTGGCGATCCTGCTCTTCGTCATGCTCTTCAAGCTCGGCGAGGCGCTGGCGGGGGTGATGACCCAGCCCTTCTACGCCGCCCTCGGCTTCACCCGGCTGGAGCTGGCGGCGATCAACAACGTCTTCGGCCTGCTGGCGATCCTCGCCGGCGCGCTGGCCGGCGGCTGGCTGGTCCGCCGCCTCGGCGTCGCCCGCGCCCTGGTGCTGACCGGCTGCGGCCAGATGCTCTCCAACCTGATGTATGTCGCGCTCGCCCTGGCGGGCCGCGACCTGCCGCTGCTCTGGGCCCAGGTCGGCATCGAGAACTTCACCGACGGCATGGCCGATGCCGCCTTCCTCGCCTATCTCTCCGGCCTCACCAACCGGGCCTTCAGCGCGACGCAGTACGCGCTGCTCTCCTCGCTCGCCGCCTTCGCCACCCGCACCCTCGGCGGCGGCTCCGGCTTCCTCGCCGCCTGGCTCGACTGGCCCGGCTTCTTCCTGATGACGACGCTCGCGGCGCTGCCGGCCATGGGCATCATGCTCTGGCTGCTCCGCCGCCTGCCGCCGCGCGAGGCTCCGCCACCCGCGGAAGCGGCCCTATTCAACCCGTGAATACCCGCTATCGATACGACGCATTGGATCATCCGCCGGGCCGGGCCAACTCTCGCCGCAACGCAATATGAGAGTGCCTGCCCGATGACCGACCTTTTCCAGCCGGTGCGCCTCGGTGCGCTGGAGCTTCCGAACCGCATCGTCATGGCGCCGCTGACCCGCAGCCGCGCCGGCAGCGCCGGCATCCCCGGCGCGATGAACGCCGCCTACTACGCCCAGCGCGCGACGGCCGGCCTCATCATCGCCGAGGCGACGCAGATCTCGCAGCAGGCCCAGGGCTACGCCTTCACCCCGGGCGTCGCCAACGAGGCGCAGGTCGCCGGCTGGCGGCAGGTGACGGAGGCGGTCCACCAGGCCGGCGGCCGCATCGTCCTCCAGCTCTGGCATGTCGGCCGGATCTCCCATCCCAGCCTGCAGCCGGGTGGCGCGCTCCCCGTCGCCCCCTCGGCAATCAAGCCGGAGGGCCAGGCCTTCACCGAGAGCGGCTTCCAGCCCTTCGTCGCCCCCCGCGCCCTGGAGACGGACGAGATCCCCGGCATCGTCGAGGACTATCGCCGCGCCGCCCGCAACGCGCAGGAGGCCGGCTTCGACGGCGTCGAGATCCACGCCGCCAATGGCTACCTGATCGACCAGTTCCTCCGCGACGGCACCAACCAGCGGACCGACCGCTATGGCGGCAGCCTCCAGAACCGCACCCGCCTCCTGCTCGAGGTGACCGAGGCCGTCACCTCCGTCTGGGGCAGCGAGCGCGTGGGCGTCCGCATCTCCCCGGCCTCGCCCGCCAACGACATGCGCGACAGCGACCCGCAGGCGCTCTTCAACCACGCCGTGGCGGCACTGGCGCCCTTCAACCTCGCCTATCTCCATGTCGTGGAGGGGGCGACGGGCGGTGCGCGCGACCTGCTCGGCTTCGACTACGGTGCGCTCCGGCGCGCCTTCGGCGGCCCCTATCTCGCCAATAACGGCTACGACAAGCAGCTGGCCGAGGCCGCGCTGCGCGAGGGCAGGGCGGATGCCATCGCCTTCGGCCGCCCCTTCATCGCCAACCCGGACCTGGTCGAGCGCCTCCGCACCAGCGCCCCGCTTGCTACCGCCGACCACAAGACCTTTTACGGCGGCGACGAGCATGGCTACACCGACTACCCGGCGCTGACGCAGCAGGCCGCGTAAGGCCCCGCCGGGGGGACAGGCGTCCCCCCGGACCCCGGCCGGTTTCGCGCTTGCAGCCTGGGCCAGCCCGGATTATAGGAATATATACCTAATTATCCCTTTGAGATAGCCGAAACTTGGGATAGAATGCCTTTCGGCCCGTTAGGGCTGGGGAGAGTTCTATGAGCGACGCGCAAAGAGAGGCCGGGGATCAGATAGAGGTCACGCCGGAGATGATCCGAGCGGGAATCTTGGCGTGGGCGACCTTCAGCATGGATGGCGAGATGGAGGAACAGTTCGTAGCCCGGCTTTACCGAGCCATGGAGCGTTCAAAACGGGTCGATGCTGAAGGCTCTCGGGATCAGCGCGACCTTATGGAAACGCATCGTCATGATGAACACGCAGCACAGGAAGGCATTGCTGGTGTCGTTCGCTTGGAATCCTAAATCAACGAAGTTTCTGTAGAGCCGGAGAACGTCTCCCGCGAGCAATCCTTCGTCACCTTTTCGGATAGCCACCAGCATCTTAAGCCCGCTGCACTTACCTTTAATCTCTCGATTGTTAAAATCGAGATGTTCCATTCTGTGTGCAAAGGCGTTTCTGATATCGCCGATCTTTATCAAATCTTGATATGTTCCCTTTTTTATCATGCTGGTAATGTAGGCGAGCCGCACACGCGCGCCATATCCGCCGAACATGCTATCGGGGCGGAACAGCGGGACCACTACGTCAATGTCATCCACCAGGCGGGCCTTGAGGGCTTCTCCAAGGATGTGGTCAAGGTTGGCAACGGCGGCCAAAGCCGCGCCACGATCCGTGTGGCGGGTGAAGTATTTGATGAAGGCTTCGAGATCGGCGATGCTGGGCGATGGCTCCATGATTGTCCTCCCATGACCCAGAAGACCAGATTGCCTGAAGTCTACTCTGCCGAAGAAGCTGCTCGCCGCCGCGACGAGGCGCTTCGGCGGGCGCTCAACACGCCACCGAAACGGAATGGCGCTAAGGTGGGTTCTGCTGTACCGAACCCTAGCTCGGGAAAGGCAGAAGCCACCCAACCTGTCAAAACGAAAGGTGATTGAAGTGGACGACGTACAACATCTCGGCCGTTCAATCAGCGACGAGATCAAAATCTCGCCCGAGATGGTTGAGGCGGGCGTCGAGTTTCTGTGGAGGCAGGAACTCCCACCCGCTGTCACGACTATGCCAGGTATCGCACTTAAGGTTTATCTAGTGATGGAGTTAGTGCGGAGAGGATATCGTCTCGAAGCTGAGAGGCTTCTTTTTGGAGATCCTGAACCCCCTGAATAAGATCAAGGATCTTCTTCCGATCCTGTTCCTGGATGCCGAAAACGAGGTCGCCTCTCGGCATTTTCTTGAAACGCCCCACGGCGCGGCTCTCCGTTTCCATGAACCAAGCGTCATGCGCGAACCTGTTGCGTTGTTCGTTGTAATTGCTCGATCTTCCGCTTAGCTTTTCAACTTGGCCTTTGAATTTTTTGGGCAGTTGGTGGCGCTCCACTAATGCGGCGATGACGAGGCAGCGAGGCCGCGCACCCATAATCTGCGAAGTGATGCACGCGAGTGTAGCTTGGTCGTAGTTCACAATGCTCCAGATCGTCATGTCCAAAATGTGCTCGAACTGGGCCCATTCCGCGACCACGCGTCCGACCAAGGCGAACATGGGGTGGTCCTCTGCGGCTGAAGGCAGAGACCGGTAGACGGTCGCTGTTGCATGGTCTCGCGCTTCAGCGGTATCGCGCACCTCCAAGGCGGTTCCTTCGGATGTTGTACTTTTATCCTCGGTCGTTAGGCGAGGCTTGGCTGGTTTGCTCACGGGGGAGGGTTCCCATACCGGATTAACAAGCGCCATCTACTCTGACTGTGGGGCTACTTGTCCTTGGCACGCAAGCGACGGTAGGCCCGCACCTCAAACTGGCGAGCGTACTGCCTAGGCGTTCGCGGCTGAACGAGGCCCCCGATAGGTAAGCCGCTTGCCTTCGATGCCCTTGATCGCCAGTACGGCGCGCTCACGGTCCTCTACGCCCAACTTGCTGCGGTTATTATGGCGGAAACTGAACTCGTTCAGGTAACGCTGGAGGTGCTGCTCGCCACAGTGCTGGTAGACACCGCGCATGCCGCGCTTGAACACGCCAAAGAAGCCTTCGATGGAGTTCGTGTGGATGCGGTCCAGGCCCTTGGGGCCGCGCGCATACTCACCGGCCGAATGCTTGACCGTCTCGTGCGCGGCAAACTCGGCGCCGACCTTCGGGTAAAGGTTGCTCTCATCCGTGTGGAGGCGGCTCTTGGGATCGGCGTGCTTCTTCAGAACCTCGCCTACATTCTCGGCCGTCACCTTGGGCATGTGGACGGCGCGGACTTCGCCGCCACGCTCCACCAGGGCGACGATAGGGCGCTTCTGCTTGGAAGGGTCGCGCTTGAGGTAGGGGCGGCCTTTGCGCTGCTCGCTGGGAACGGGTGTCTCGACTTTGCCGTAATAGGTTTCATCCGCCTCGATCACCTTGCCCTCGCCGCCAATTGGGTCGGGGTTCGGGTCCGTCATAGCGGCACGGATGCGATGCGCCATGAACCATGCCGACTTGTAGGTGATGCCAAGCATACGGTGCAGCTGGTGGGTGGAAATGCCCTTCTTGCTGGCGGCCATCAGGTGGAAGCCCAGCACCCACTTATGCAGCGGGATATGGCTGCGCTCCATGACGGTGCCGACCGTTACCGTGAAATGCTCGCGGCAGGAGTTGCACTGAAGCAAGCCCGCGCGGTGGCTCTTACCGTCCAGCCGGGTGACGTTCTCCGTCTCGCCGCAATGGGGGCAGAACGGGCCGTTGGGCCACCGGATCGCCTCAAGGTGGGCGCGGGCGGCAACCTCATCCGTGAACATCGGGGCGGTAAGATCGGCCATGGCTCGTCTCCTTGAGCCAATTAAGCCGCACCCGATCTGCTATGTCAAAGGGATAATTGGGAATATATACTTGGGCGACCCTTGCTTAGAACGGCCCGCTGCTGTCGGGCAGGATGAAGTCACCGGCCGTCAGGTGATGGACCCCGGTCAGCTCGATCTCCTCGTAATGCATGGTCGGCTTCTCGGGCAGGTCATCGGGATCGCGGAAGCCGATCGGCGCCACGATCTCGATCACCGTCTTCCCGCCCTCGATCTCGTAGCGCACCTGCGTGGCGAAGCTCGCCACATAGTCGCCCGTGCCGAGGAAGAGGCCCGCCGGCTGCCCTGACGGCGGGGCGTGATGGTTGTAGTACCCCGACAGGTCGATCACATCCTGTCCCTGGCGGAAGTCGGCGATGATGTCCCGCTTGCCGGGCCCGGCCTCGGTATCCCGCACGGTGCCGGTCATGCTCATGAAGCCGAAGGTGAAGACGTCCCGCCCCGTGCCGCCAACCAGCGTATCGACCCCGAGGCTGCCGCGCAGCGTGTCCTGCCCGGTGCCGCCCTCCAACCGGTCGTCATTCCTGCCGCCCATGATGACATCATGGCCCGCGCCGCCGAAGAGCAGGTTCGCGCCATCCGTCGCCAGCTCGAAATCATGCACCGGGATGCTGCCATAGCCGAGGATCGAGTCGTCCCCGGGCCCGCCGAACACCGTGTCGGCACCATAGCCTGCCACGACGGTGTCCCGCCCGGCGCCACCGAGGATGAGGTTGTCGCCCGGCCCCGGCACCTGGTCCTGGGCCGGACCGTAATTCGCGGGATCGTAGGGCTGCATCGGGAGCGGATAGTTGTCGCCGGCGATGAAGTCGCCTCCGGCGCCACCAAGCAGGACATCGCTTCCTGCCCGCCCGAGGATGAAGTCGTTGCCGTGGCGACCGAGGACGAGGTCGTTGCCGTCTGTACCGCGCAAGGTGTCATCGGCCTGCGAGCCGGGAATGTACGACATTCTGGTGTTTCCTCTTGCCGGAGGGCTTCACCCTCCGGTCGAGGATTGGACACCTTCACCCGAGGCCAGTCACGAATTCCCCGTGCAAGGATCCGTTATCCTGGGTTGCCATCGGGAAAATCATTGCGCCTGGGCGGCGAAAGCCGGAGCCACCGTCCCGGTGCGCGGGGCCCGAGCGGCCTTGAACTCCTCAAGTCCTCAAGGCGGGCACCAGGGAGCCAAGCCCAATCAAGGGCTTGGCCCTATCCCTGGGGCCCGGAACTGAGGCCGGTTTAGGCCAGTTTATGCGACTCAACCGTTCCGCAGCGCCACGGTGAACGCCGCCTCGGTCTTCGCCGTGATCTCCTCCAGCGTCACCTCCGGCGCCAGCTCGACGAGCTTCACCTCGGTCTCGCCCTTCCTGGCGATCTCGAACACCCCAAGCTCGGTGATGACCATGTCGACGACCCGCGCGCCGGTCAGCGGCAGGCTGCACTCGCGCAGCAGCTTGGGCTTGCCGCCCGCGGTGTGCTCCATCAGCACCACCACCTTCTTCACCCCGGCCACGAGGTCCATCGCCCCGCCCATCCCCTTCACCATCTTGCCCGGGATCATCCAGTTGGCGAGGTCGCCATTCGCCGCCACCTGCAGGGCGCCGAGGATCGACAGGTCGATATGCCCGCCGCGGATCATGGCGAAGCTGTCGGCGCTCGAGAAGTAGCTGCTCGTCCGTAGCTCGGTGATGGTCTGCTTCCCGGCATTGATGAGGTCCGGGTCCTCGTCCCCCTCATAGGGGAAGGGCCCGAGGCCGAGCATCCCATTCTCGCTCTGCAGCTGCACGCTCATGCCGGACGGCACGTGGTTCGCCACCAGCGTCGGGATGCCGATGCCGAGATTGACGTAGAAGCCGTCCTCGAGCTCCGCCGCCGCGCGGGCGGCCATCTGGTCACGCGTCCAGGGCATCGTCGCTCTCCCTCAGGCCAATACGCGCTTGCGCGTGGTGCGCTGCTCGATCCGCTTCTCGAAGCCCGGCGGGCACTCGATCATCCGCTTCACGAAAATGCCCGGCGTGACGATGTGGTCCGGGTCGATATCGCCCGCCTCCACCAGGTGCTCCACCTGGGCGACGGTCATCCGCGCCGCTGTGGCCATCATTGGATTGAAGTTCCGCGCCGTCTTCCGGTAGACGAGGTTGCCCTCGGTATCGCCCTTCCAGGCATGGACGATCGAGAGGTCGGCGACGAGCCCGCGCTCCATCACATAGGTCTCGCCGTCGAACTCCGCGGTCGGCTTGCCCTCGGCCACCTTCGTCCCGACCCCCGTCTTGGTGTAGAAGGCCGGGATGCCCGCGCCGCCCGCCCGGATGCGCTCGGCCAGCGTGCCCTGCGGGTTGAACTCGATCTCGAGCTGCCCGGCCAGGTACTGCTCGGCGAAGGTCTTGTTCTCGCCGACATAGCTGCTGATCATCTTCCGCACCTGCCGCGTCTGCAGCAGCAGGCCGAGCCCCGCATCGTCAATGCCGGCATTGTTCGAGACGATGGTGAGGTCGCGCACGCCGCTCTCGCGGATCGCCTCGATCAGCAGCGCCGGGATGCCGCAGAGGCCGAAGCCGCCGGACATGATCGTCATGCCGTCGCGGAGCGTGCCTGCCAGGGCCTCCTTCGCGTCGCGGTACACCTTCCCCATGGGCGCCAGCTCCCTGCCTTTGGCGGATGTCGTGGCCGCAACCTAGTCGCCGGGAAGTCCGCAGGAAAGAGGCGGCGAAGGGGCTTGCGCACCCTGCCGGGCGCGGCTATACGGCGCCTCCTTCCTGGGGGGCCATAGCTCAGTTGGGAGAGCGCTTGAATGGCATTCAAGAGGTCGGCGGTTCGATTCCGCCTGGCTCCACCAGGGACCTCACCGGCCGGCCGTTAGGCCGCCGGCAGGAACCCTCCCCCGCCCATCTCGGTTCATCCCGCCTCACCAGAGGGATGACATCATGAGCACCGCCAAGCAGGACGACCGCCGCGCCGCCGAGCAGCATTCCGGCGAGGGCAGCACGAGCAATGCCGGCGGCACCGCCACCGGCCCCGGCAGCTCCTCCGCCAGCGCCGCCAAGGGCGACGAGCAGCGCAACATCGCCGGCAGCGGCAGCGAGAAGACGACGCACAACCGCCCCGGCCACAAGACGCATGGCTGAGCCCGTGCCGCCCGGGGCGTGACGCGCATCGAGGAGATGCTGCATCTCGCGGACCGCCTCGGCCAGGTCGAGCGCGGCGGTGCCGGCGCCGATCTCAGCCTGCACCTCGCGCTCGGCCTCGAGGGCGACGTGATGCCCTACACGAGGCAAGCGGCGCTCGCCTTCGAGCTGCTGCCAGCGGCCTATGCGTGGGTGCCGCCCATCCGCTCCGGCGAGCGCATCTACATGGCCTGCCGCCGGATGGATGTGGCGGTGCTGCACCGCCAGTGGGCCCGCACCTTGCCGCTGGCGATGTGCGGGGCCCTGCTCCGCGCCCATGCCGCCCTGGCGCGGGAAGCCTAGGCCCAGCGTGCGCGCCAGTCGGCCAGCCGCACCACCTTCTCCCCGCTTCCCGGCGGCACGACGACCGTGCCCTCCGGCGCCGCCCGGTCGACATGCCGGAAGGTCAGCTGCAAGGCGACCATCCTTGGCCGCACCCAGGGCGACTCCACCCGCAGCCCGGAATCGAGGCGGGCGGCATCCGGCCGCGCGAAATAGCTCGCCGCGTAAAGCCGCGCGCGGCGCTCATCCGCCGCCATGACGTAGCACGGCCCGCGATAGGTGCTGGCCGACCAGTCCGCAGTTTCCGCCACGGTCGGGATGGGGATGAGGCCAAATAGCGGCATGGGGGAGGCTCGTTTCACGGGTAAACAATCACAGGTTGATTTTGCCTGCCTTCGATCACCGGGTTCTTAACGGCTAGCGCTTTAAGGTGTGACAAGCTCGTACCGATCTAACCTGGAGTTGAGCGTCCGGCGCATGGCGGGATCTTGCGGCGCAGCGTAATTCCCATCCCCGCGTCTACGGCACCGACATCGCAAGTGCCGAGGCAGCTTCCCCAACGGAGGCCGCCGGCGGGAAGGAGATCGTTATGCAGGCTGAGCGCCACAAACGCTTCAATGGCTATGTGAAAATCGAGCTCAAGGGCCGCTCGCCCCGCCGCTGGATCTGGACGATCTACCGGGTCGAGTCGGAAACCCTCGCCCTTCGTGCCTCGGCCGGCTTCACCTGCGCCGAGGAGGCCTGGCAGGCCGGCCAGCTCGCCCTGCGGGCATTGGAGGCGGGCGAGCCTGTCACCGTGCCGATCGCAGCCTGACCAGGTGGGAATCCGGTGCCGAGCCGAATCGAGCCGAAAGACAAGGCGAAGGGCCGGCTGGCCGCCGATACCGAGTGTGAGGACTTTGGGGTTCCAGTCACGGCGGCCGGAGCTTCGTCGTCCGATAGACCGACGACGTCGTACGCCAGAAGGTGCGGGAGCCGCATTCCGGGCTGACAGTTACCAGCTTCGGCGAGGGCATCGGCTGGCGCATCCTCCCACCTGCCTCCAGCACCATCCGCAGGCACTTCGGCAGGACCGAGCGACCTCGTCAGCCGATCAGTCGGGGCCAAATGCCGCTTTGCGGGCCCATTCGAGGCGACGGGATGAAGCCGGTGGTCCGCTATGGGCCGGAACAGCGGTCAAGCCTGCAAAAAAAGTCTGGTGCCGACACCCAGGATTGAACTGGGGACCTACTGATTACGAATCAGTTGCTCTACCGCTGAGCTATGTCGGCAACGCAGACGGGCGCTCAATAGCCGCGCCCGCCCGCCACGGCAACACCCTTCGCGGGGGTCAGCCGGTCACAGCCTGCAAAGGCCCGCTGAGCGCCTTCGCGCCGGTGGCCGGCGCATCCCGCTCCACCGCCGGCTCCGCCGTCCAGGCGATGCGCCCCGCGGTGTCGCAGGCCTCGCAGACCGGGGCCCAGCGGCGATGCTCCGTGCCGCAATGCCCGCAGCGCCAGCGCGGCTCCGGCCGGGCGCCGGCGGCCTCGCGCAGCCAGCGGGCCTGGGCGGCGCGAGACTCAGCGGTTTCGCCATGCTCCGCCTCCTCGAGCTCCGCCAGCAGCAGGTAGGCACGCCGGTCCGCCTCGCCCGACTTCACCACCGCCTCCAGCGCCCCACGCGCCCGGCCGGTGAGCCCGGCGGCGAGCGAGACGCGCCCCAGCAGCAGCCGGCTCTCGGTCGCGGTCGGGTTGCGGCGGATGAGCATCTCCACCGCCTTCACCCGCGCCAGCGGGTCGGGCTCGTCGGCCAGATAGGGCTCGGCCAGGTTGGGATGCGGCGAGGCGGCCCAGGCATCCTCCAGCACCCCCTTGGCGCGCCGGGGGCTGCCCTCGCCGCGCAGCCGCTTGGCATGGGCGATCGCCGCCGGGGCGAAGGCCGGGTCGGCCTGGAAGGCCTGCCGCTCCAGCTCCGCCGCCTTGGCCCCATCGGGCTCCTGCCCGGCCGCGGCCAGGGCGAGCGGCGCGCGCGGCGCCTCCTTCGGCGCGAGGCTGAGCGCCTCCCGCCAGTTGCGCGTCTGCAGGGCGAGCTGCGCCCGCTCCTCCCGGAGCCAGGAGGCACCGGGCTGCACCGTCTCGGCCTCCTTGGCCAGCGCTAGGGCGGCATTCCAGTCGCCCCGCGCCATCGCCTGCCGCAGCAACCCGCGCAGCCCGATGAAGCGCGCATCGTCGCGCTCCGCGAGCTGGCGGAAGACGGAGGCCGCCGCCTCGTCATGGCCGGAGAGGCGCTCCGCCTCGGCGGCCAGCAGCAGCGTCTGCGGCGTGTCGCCGAGCAGCTTGCGGGCCTTCCGAACTTCGAGCCGTGCCGCCTCCGCGGTGCCGGCCGAGAGGGCGACCAGCGCCCGGGTCACCGCCGCATCGCCGTCATGCCGGTGCCGCCAGGCGCGGCGGTTCCGCGCACGCCCCGGCCAGCGGCGGATCGCGCTGATCAGGCTGAGGATGCCGTACAGCACGAGGAAGCCGACACAGAGCACCAGCAGGGCGATGGCGAAGCTGGTGGCGATATAGGCCTCGCCCACCCTGACCTCGACGGTGCCGCCCAGCTCTGCGAGCCACATGGCGGCGGCGGTGCCGATGCCGAGAAGCAGCAGCACCCAGATCGCGCGCGCCATCGGCTCAGCCCGCCGTCAGCTGGCGGAGCGCCGAGCGCGCCGCGATCAGGGCACGGGCCTGCTCGGCCCAGCCCTGCATAGCCTGCCGCGCCGGTGGCGGCAGCTTGTCGACATGCTGCAGGCTCATCTCGATATCCCCGGCCTCCAGCGCGCGCCGGGCGCGCTCGATCTCGCCTTCCGCCGCATCGCCCCAGACCACCTGGTCGCCGCGGCGCACCGTCACCAGCCCGCCGAGGCGGGAGAGGGCGCTGTCCACCACCCCGCCGCGGCTGCCATCCGGCCCCTGCGCGGCGTCGGAGGCAGCGCGCGCCGCCTTGGCCGCATCCTCGAAGGAGAGGCGGAGCGAGGCCTCGGTCGGCGGCGCCGACTGGGCGAAGCGAGTGAGCGCTTGTGGCGGCTGCTGGATCTGGCCCAGCGCCTGGCCGAGCGGCTGCCCGGCGATCAGCGCGCCGCGCAGCCCGTCGATGGCGGCGAGGCGCGCGGTGCGCCCCTCGATCGCCGCGAGCCGCTGCTGCGCCTGCTCGAGAGCCGCCATGCGCTGCCCGAGCGTGCCCTCCAGCGCCGCGATGCGCTGGTTGAGCGAGGCCTCCAGCGCACCGAGCCGGTCCTGCACGGCCTTGTCCTGCGCGGCGAGGCGCCCCTCGGCGGCGCGGGCCTGGTCCTGCAGCCGGCCATCAAGGCCGCCGGCCTGCTGCTCGACGCGCTCGGTCAGCCGCTCGACACGGCTGGAGAGCTGCTGCACGGCATCGCGCGGGGCGAAGCCGGCCGAGTCGACGGCGGGGCGGGCTTCCAGCGCCTGGACCCGCCGCTCGATCGCGGTGTCGCGCTCGCCGAACTGGCCGGCATTCCGCTCATTCGCCGCCACCTGCTCGGCGAGCGCGGCGAGGCGGGTCTCGATCGGGCGGGTGTCGGTCGCCACCGGCCGCTCCTCGAGGCTCTTGATGCGCGCCTCGAGCGGCTGGACCTGCTGGATGCGCCCGTTGAGCGCGCCGACCTCGCCGCGCAGTCCGTCGAGCGCGGTCAGCCGCTGCTCGATCTGCGCCACGCGGCCAGGATCGACGCTGGCTTCCTGCAGGGAGCGCGGCGTCGTCAGCAGCCACCAGAGGGCGAGCACCAGCACCGCGCCGCCGATGCCGATGACGATCGCCGCCGGGTCGACCCGGCGGCCGAGCATGGGCCGCGGCTCCGGCTCGTTCAGCGGCGAGTTGCGCGGTGGCGGCGGCGGCGGCGCGGCCATCGCCGGCCGCGGGGCGGGCGTCTCGGCCGGCGGCGGGGTGATGCCGGCAGCGGCCGGGATCGGCTCGGCGCGAATCTCTGGGGTGGCACCCGGCGCCGGGTTGGGGTCGGGGGCGTCGCTCGGCGGCCGGTTCGGGGCGACGGGGCGCGACACCTTCGATTTCGGGTCGGGGGCTTTGCTCATCGTTTCGCTAACCTGGGTCCGAGCAGTTGCAGAAGCGAGTCCTGGTCGGGCCGGTCGGCGACATGCACAGCGCGCCACGCCAGGGGGGCGGGTGCTGCTTGAAGCGCCGCCGCGACCCTGGGGCTCAGCGCCAACGCCATGATCGACGAGGCAGTTTCGGCCAACCCGGCCTCCTGGATAAGGGAGATGGCACAATGGGCCGAGCGCGGCGAGAAGAACAGCGCGGCAACGACCCGGCCTGCCTGTATCGCGGCCCGCGCCGGATCCGGCAGGATCGGGGCAGGGGCGGCGGCATAGGCAACCCGGCGTTGCACCCGGAAGCCATGCTGCCGCAACGCCAGCGCCATCTCCAGCCCGTATCCTTGGCCGACGGCGAGCAGGAGCGGCCCTGCGGCGGGATCGAGCCGTGCAGCCGCCAGTTGCGCGAGCGCCGCCGCATCCCCCGCCGCGGCCTCGATTGTCACGAAGCCGCTATGCCGCGCCTCGGCCGCGGTCGCCTCGCCGACGGCCAGGACGGGCAGGCCGGCCGGCAGCGCGCCAGGCCGCAATGCCCGCGCCGCGGCCCGGCTGGTCAGCAGTAGGGCCTGCACGCCGGCGGGGGCGGCGAGCGGCCGCGGGGCGAGGCGCAGGGCGGGCGCCAGCACCGGCTCCCAGCCGAGGGCGGCGAGGCGGCGTCCCGTCTCCTCCGCCCCCGGCTCGGGCCGCGTCACGAGGACGGCCTCAGGCAAAGAGGTCGGCCGGGCTGTCGGCCCGGAGCTCCGCGCCGAGGGCGGCGCCGAGCCGCACCGCATCCGCCGCCGCGCCCGTGACGGTGCGCTTCATCAGGAAGCTGCCATCCGGCCGCGCGACGAGGCCGGTGAGGTGCAGCGCCCCGGTCGGCAGCAGCCGCGCATGGCCGCCGATCGGCGTGCGGCAGGAGCCGTCCAGCGCCCCGAGCAGCGCCCGCTCCGCCCGGCTGACCGCCGCCGCCGTACGGTCCTCGATGGCGGAGAGCAGGTCCAGCAGCTCCGCATCCGCGCTGCGGCAGGTGATGCCGACGATGCCCTGGCCGGCGGCCGGCACCATCGCCTCGGCATCGAGGACGATGCCGGCCTCGCGCTCGAGGCCCATCCGCTTCAGCCCGGCCAGCGCCAGGAAGGAGGCGGCGAAGTCGCCCGCCCGCACCCGGCCGAGCCGGGTCTGGATATTGCCACGGATGACCTCGCAGCGGAGGTCGGGCCGCGCATGCAGGATCTGCGACTGGCGGCGGACGGAGGCGGTGCCGATCACCGCGCCGGCCGGCAGGCAGCCATAGGGGTCCGCCGGGTCCGGCACGCCGCAGCCGGGGCCGAGCACGATGGCATCCCGCGCATCCTCCCGCGCCAGGGTGCAGGCCAGGCTGATGCCGGCGGGGAGCTCCGTCTCCAGGTCCTTCAGGCTGTGGACGGCGAAGTCGACGCGGCGGTCGAGCAGCGCCTCGTGGATCTCCTTGGCGAAGAGGCCCTTGCCGCCGATATCCGCGAGCGGCCGGTCCTGGATGCGGTCGCCGGAAGTGGCGATGATCCGCTCCTCGAAGGCCTCGGCCGCGCGCAGCACCGGGCAGACGCGGGTGATGATCGACAGGAAGTGCCGGGTCTGCCACAGCGCCAGCGGCGAGCCGCGGGTGCCGACCCGGAGCGGCAGGGCACGGCCATGGCGCGGAGCCTGGGCGAGAGTATCGTCGAGCGGCATCGCGGTGACATAGAGCCGTCATGGACAAGGGGAAAGAGCGGTAATGGATGCGTCGGCCGCGGTGCTCGGCCTCGAATCGAGCTGCGACGAGACGGCGGCGGCGGTGCTGCGGGCGGATGGGACGATCCTCGCCGAGGCGGTGCTGAGCCAGCTCGAGGAGCATGCGGCCTTCGGCGGCGTGGTGCCGGAGATCGCGGCCCGTGCCCATCTGGAGCACCTGCCGCGTCTCGCCGCCCGGGTGGTGGCGGAAGCGGGGCTCGGCTTCGGCGAGCTCGCCGGCGTCGCCGCGACCGCGGGCCCGGGGCTGATCGGCGGGCTGATCGTGGGGGCGAGCCTCGGCAAGGGGCTGGCGATCGCGCATGGCCTGCCCTTCGTCGCGGTGAACCACCTCGAGGCGCATGCGCTGACCGCCACCCTGCCGGGGCTGGTCGAGAACGGGGTGCGCTTCCCCTACCTGCTGCTGCTGCTCTCGGGCGGGCATTGCCAATGCGTCGCCGTGGAGGGCGTGGGGCGGTACCGGCGCCTCGGCACCACGCTCGACGATGCGGTGGGCGAGGCCTTCGACAAATCGGCCAAGCTGCTCGGCCTGCCCTGGCCGGGCGGGCCGGCGCTGGAGCGGCTGGCAGCGGGCGGCGACCCGGCACGCTATGCGCTGCCGCGGCCGCTGCTCGGGCGGGCCGGGTGCGACTTCTCCTTCAGCGGGCTGAAGACGGCCGTGGCCCATGCCGTGGCGAAGCATCCGCCGGGGGCGCTGCCGGCAGGGGACCGGGCCGACCTCGCCGCCGGCTTCCAGGCGGCGGTGGCGGCGGTGCTGGCCGACCGGGCGCGGCATGCGCTCGACATGCTGCCCGCGGCGACGGCGCTGGTCGTCGCCGGCGGCGTCGCGGCCAATGCGGCGATCCGCGCGGCGCTCGGGCGGGTGGCGGGGGAGCGGGGGCTGCCGCTGGTGGCGCCGCCCATCCGGCTCTGCACCGACAATGCCGTGATGGTCGCCTGGGCCGGGATCGAGCGGCTGCGGCGCGGCCTTGCCGACCCGCTCGGCCATGCGCCGCGGCCGCGCTGGCCGCTGGACCAGCTCACGGCCTAGACTGGATCCGCGAAGACCGGACCGCGGATCCCGGCCCGGGCTTCCACCATGGCACGTGGTCCACGCCGTCAGCCGGTCGAGCCTTCGGCGGTCAGGCTCGAGGCTCGGCAGCGGGCAGGCGCGGGGCCGCCCCGGCCAGCACGCGGGTGACGGGCAGGTCGATGCGGCAGGCGAGCCCGGCTGCCGCCCAGCGGACCTCGATCGTCCCGCCGAGCTGGCCGCGCAGCACCGCCTCCAGCATCCGCGTGCCGAAGCCGCGCCCGGACGGCGCCCGCACCGGCGGGCCGTCGCTTTCGGTCCAGTCGAGATGGAGCCGCCCCTCCTCCAGCCGCCAGGCGAGGGCGATCCGCCCGGCCGGGGCCGAGGCGGCGCCATGCTTCACCGCATTGGTCGCCAGCTCGTGCAGCACCATGGCCAGCGGCTGCACCGCGCTGGCGGCGATGGCGAGCGGCGGCCCCTCGAGCGTCACCGAGCCGGGTGGGCAGCCGGCCAGCTCCCGCTCGGCGAGGACGCGGAAATCGGCCCCGATCCAGCCCCGCTCCGCCAGCAGCGTATGGGCGCGGGCGAGGGCGGCGACCCGGGCCTCCACCGCGGCCATGTAGGATTCGGGCCGGTCGCGCCGGGTGAGGCGGAGGACGGACTGCACCACGGCGAGGACGTTCTTGGCGCGGTGGTCAACCTCCCGCATCAGCAGGATGCGGCGCTCCTCGGCCTCCCGCCGCTCGCTGACATCGCGCGAGATGCCGGACAGGCGCAGCGCCTGGCCGGTCGCCGGGTCCCGCTCGGTCACCGCGCCCTGGGTGGCGACCCAGGCCCAGCCCTCGGCCGGCGGGCGGCGGCCGACGCGGAACTCGGCCGCGAATTCCCCGGTCTCGCCGGAGATGGTGGCCTGGAGCCGGGCGAGTGCCATCGGGCGGTCCTCGGGGTGCACCGATGCGGCCCATTCGGTCAGGGTGAAGCCCGGCCGCGCCGGGGCCTGGATCGGGTCGTCGGCGCGGGTGAGGCGGCGGCCGCGATCGGCGCGGACATCATACTCCCAGCTCACCAGCCGCGCGGCATCGAGGGCCTGGCGGAGCTTCTCCTGCCGGTCGGCGAGGTCGAGGGCGGCCTGCCGGCGCTCATGGATGTCCTCGGCCAGGCCGACCCATTCATCCCCCATCGGCACGGCGCGGGCGCGGACCCAGTGCCAGGCGCCGGCCCGGGTCCGGACGCGGTACTCGATGTCAACCGGCTGCCGGGCGGCGCGGGCCGTGGCCCATGCGGCAAGGGTTGGCTCGCGGTCGGCGGGGTGCAGCACTTCGAGCCAGCCGGCGCCGCGCAGCGCCTCGAGGCTCTGGCCGGTGAGCTCGGTCCAGCCCTCGGCCTCGAGGATCGCGCCCTCGGCATCGCCGCGCCAGAGCACGAGGTCGCCGGCCTGGGCCAGGGCGCGGAAGCGGCGCTCGCCCTGGGACTCGCCGGCCGGCACGCGGTCGCGCTCGGCAGCAAGGCGGTGATTGAGGAGGAGAGCAAGGGCGAGCAGCAGGATGACCGGCAGCAGGATCCGGCCGCGGCTCTCCGCATCCGCCAGGCCGAGGACAAGCGCCGCCAGGGCCAGCAGGAGGAGCGGCATTGCGCGCAGGCCGATGAATGCCGGTATCACCAATGCCGTTCGGATACTGTCTGACGCGCCATGGTTGAAGGAGGTGTCCTGCAGAATGCGGGATCGTGTCAGGTCGGGAACCCGTCTGGGGCCGATCTGGCGGTCAACAGATCGGGAGCAAGGCGGCAACCCGGCGCGGCGGGCCAGCGTTGGCCCGGCGACACGCGGGGAGCGACGAGCATGGCGGATGGATTGAAGCAGGCGGCAGCGGAGGTGGCGGCGACGCCCTTCGTCATTCCCGGGGCGCGGGGCGAGTTCCGCATCCAGGTGCTGAACGAGGATGCGGCGCGCGGGGTGGTGACGAGCATCGTCCATATCCCGCCGGGCGGCTTCATCCCGGCGCATTCGCACAGCAAGGGCGCCGAGATGCACTACGTGCTCAGCGGCGAGCTGATCGATGGCGGGCAGCGGCTGGGGCCGGGGGGCTTCCTCACCCATCCCGCCGGGCAGGTGCACGGGCCGCATGAGAGCGAGGGCGGGGCGCAGGTGCTGACCGTCCAGCAATGGCAGTCGCAGGACGGCGACTTCGATTTCGAGCCGGCTTGACCGCCTTGGCTTGACCATGGGCGGCGGCGGCGCCCAGACTTTCGGCGGAACGTCCGCGGAAGGAAGGCGCCGCCATGCTGCCCTTGCAGGGGGTCACGGTGGTCGAGCTCGGGCAGAACCTGGCCGGCCCCTATGCCAGCGAGATCCTCGGCCTGCTCGGCGCAAGGGTGGTCAAGATCGAGCGGCCGGAGGGCGATGACGCCCGCGGCTGGGGCCCGCCCTTCCATGCCGGGACGGCGACGACCTTCCATGCGGTGAACCGCGCCAAGCGCAGCATCGCCCTCGACCTGAAGGACGAGGCGGCGGTCGAGTGGCTGCGTGGCTTCCTCGGCGAGGCCGACATCTTCGTCCAGAACATGCGGCCCGGCTCGCTGGAGGCGATGGGGCTGGGGGCGGAGGCGGTGCGGGCGCTGAACCCGCGCCTGATCTACTGCTCGCTGCATGCCTTCGGCGCCGCCGGGCCGCTGGCCCTGAAGCCGGGCTACGAGCCGATCGTGCAGGCCTTCGCCGGGATGTTCAGCGTGAACGGCAGCGCGGAGGCGCCGCCCGCGCGGGTCGGCATGCAGGTGCTCGACCTCGGGACGGGGGTCTGGGCGGCGCTCGGCTGCCTCGCCGCCCTGCAGCGGCGGCACCTGACGGGGGAGGGGGCGACGGTCGACACCTCGCTCTTCGAGACCGGGCTCGGCTGGATGGGGCAGCATTTCGCCGGCTTCTTCGAGACGGGGCGGCAGCCGCCGCGGCATCGCAGCGGCAACCCGAAGCTGATCGTCTTCCAGGCCTTCGACACGGCGGACGGCGAGATCGTCGTGGCGGCGGCGAATGACCGGCTCTTCGCCAAGTTCACCGCGGTGCTCGGGTATCCCGAATGGGGCGCCGACCCGCATTTCCGCACCAACAAGGACCGCATCGCCCACCGCGAGATCCTGCTGCCGCTGCTGGAGGCGGCAATGAGGACGCGCCCGAGCGAGGAGTGGGCGGCGGCGCTGGAGGCGGCGGGCGTGCCCTGCTCGCCGATCCATGACTTGGCGGCGGTCGCGGCGCATCCGCAGACCGAGGCGCTCGGGATGGTCGTCGCCGCGCCGGATGCGCCGCGCGGGATCGGCCTGCCGGTCTCCTTCGACGGCACCAGGCCGCCGGTGGAGCGCGGCGCGCCGGCGCTCGGCGAGGCGAATGCCGAGTTCGGCGCGCCGGTGCCGGGCGCGCGGTAGGCTCCGGCGTCGCAGCCGGGGCAGCTCACCCGACCGGCAGCCGGGCCTTCAGCTCGTCGACCAGGACGCGCTTGTTCTCGGAATAATCGATCGGCATCGCGACGATATGGACGCCGCCGGCCCTGAAGGCCGCCTCCAGCGTCGGGATCAGCGCCTCGGTCGCCTCGACGCGGTGGCCGGTGGCGCCATAGGCCTCGGCGTATCGCACGAAATCCGGGTTGCCGAAGGTCATGCCGAAATCGGTGAAGCCGTCGACCGACTGCTTCCAGCGGATCATGCCATAGGCGTTGTCGACCAGGATCAGCACGACGAGGTTCAGCCGGAGGCGGACCGAGGTCTCCATCTCCTGGCTGTTCATCATGAAGCCGCCATCGCCGCAGACGGCCAGCACCCGCCGGTCCGGGTGGAGCATGGAGGCCATCATCGCCGAGGGCAGGCCGGCCCCCATGGTGGCGAGCGCGTTGTCGAGCAGCAGGGTGTTCGCCACATGGGTGCGGTAGTTGCGGGCGAACCAGATCTTGTACATGCCGTTGTCGAGGGCGACGATGCCGTCCGGCGGGATCACCTGCCGGACATCGTGCACCAGCCGCTGCGGCGTCGGCGGGAAGCGCTCTTCCTCCGCCCGGTCGGCGATGCGGGCGAGGATGCCGTCGCGCAGCGCGAGCAGGGCGCCGGCGCGATGCAGCCGGCCCTCCACGCGGTCGGCCAGCAGCTCGAGGCTTGGGCCAACATCGCCCACCACCTCGGCATGCGGGAAGTAGACGCCCTCCACATTGGCCGGCGTATAGCTGACATGGATCACCTTCGGCCCGCCCGGGCCCATGATGAAGGGCGGCTTCTCGATCGTGTCATGGCCGATGGCGAGGATGAGGTCGGCGCGCTCGATCGCCTCATGCACGTAGTCACGCTCGGAGAGCGCCGCGGTGCCCATGTAGAGGCTCGTGCCGGCCGCGACCGTGCCCTTGCCCATCTGCGTGGTGAAGAAGGGGATTCCGGTGCGGCGGACGAAGCCCTGCAGGCCGGCGGTGGAGCGCGGCCGGCTGGCGGCGGCGCCGAGCATGATCAGCGGCCGCTCGGCGGCGAGCAGCATCTCCGCCGCGCGGTCGAGGGCCGTGCGATGCGCGACCGGGATCTCGATCGGGTGCGGCGGCACCAGCGGCGGCGGGCTCGCCACCTCCTCGCCCGCGACATCCTCCGGCAGCTCGAGATGCACGGGCCCCGGCCGCTCCTCCTGCGCGACGCGGAAGGCGTCGCGCACCAGGGTCGGGATGGTGGCGGCGCTGACGACCTGCCGGCTGAGCTTGGTCAGCGGCCTCATGGTGGCGATGGTGTCGACGATCTGGAACTTCGCCTGCCGGCTGCTCATGATCCCCTTCTGGCCGGTGATCATGACCATCGGCATGGCGCCGAGTTGCGCATAGGCCGCGCCGGTGACGAGGTTGAGCGCGCCCGGGCCGAGGGTTGCGAGGCAGACGCCCGGCCTGCCGGTGAGGCGGCCATAGGTCGCCGCCATGAAGGCGGCGGCCTGCTCGTGCCGCGTCAGCACGAGCTGGATCGCGGAGGTGCGGAGCGACTCGACAACGTCGAGATTCTCCTCGCCTGGCACGCCGAAGATGCGGTCGACGCCCTCATTCTCGAGCGCCGCCACCAGCAGGTCAGATCCCTTGGTCATGCTCCATCCCTCCGGTGGTTGCCGCTACGAGCCGCCCTGCAGGCGGCGGATGACGGCCCTGGCGAAATCCATGGTCGAGGCGCTGCCGCCGAGGTCGCGGGTGCGCACCCCGTCGGCATTGAGCGACTGGTCCACCGCCCCGCGCAGCCGGGCGGCGAGCGGCTGGCGGCCGACATGCTCCAGCATCAGCGCCGAGGCGAGCAGCATGGCGAGCGGGTTGGCGATGCCCTTCCCGGCGATGTCGGGGGCCGAGCCGTGGACCGCCTCGAAGATCGCCGCATCGGCGCCGATATTGGCCCCCGGCGCCGTGCCGAGCCCGCCGATCAGCCCGGCCGCCAGGTCGGAGAGGATGTCGCCGAAGAGGTTGGTGGTGACGATCACGTCGAAGCGCCAGGGATCGAGCACCAGCTGCATGGCGCAGGCATCGACGATGCGGTCGTCCCACTCCACCCGGCCGGCATAGCGCGGCGCCACCTCCTTCGCTGTCTCGAGGAAGATGCCGGTCAGCGCCTTCAGCACATTGGCCTTGTGGACGACGGTCACCTTCCTGCGGCCGTTCCGCACCGCATAGTCGAAGGCGAATTCCAGGATGCGGCGCGAGCCGGCGCGGGTGTTGACGCCGGAGGAGATGGCGACCGCATGCGGGTCGCCGTCGATCGGGATGTAGTGCTCGAAGGCGACGTAGAGGCCCTCGATGTTCTCGCGGACGATGACGAGGTCGATATCCTCGTAGCGGCCGCCGGGCACCATCGTCCGCGCCGGGCGGACATTGGCGTAGAGGCCGAACTCCTCGCGCAGGCGGACATTGACGGAGCGGAAGCCTCCCCCCACCGGCGTGGTCAGCGGCCCCTTGAGCGCCAGGCGGGTGCGGCGGATGGAATCGAGGGTCACGCCCGGCAGCGGGTCGCCATGCGCCTCGATGCCGGCCAGCCCGCCCTGCTGCACCTCCCAGGCGAAAGGCGAGCCGAGCGCCTCCAGCACCGCGACCACGGCCTCGGTGACCTCGGGCCCGATGCCGTCGCCGGGAATCAGCGTCGCCGGAATGGCGCTGGTCGTCTCATCTCCACCCATCATGGGCTCCGCTCTGCAGGGGGTTGACGCGTCTTGCCGGCCGGCTGCCGCATGGACCGGGCCCATGCCTGCCTCCCGGGCCCGCGGCCGCGCACGGCCTCCCGCGCCGCCTCGGCGGGCGGGCGGGCACGCCGGCGGGCAGGATGTGGTCCGCCGCGCGCCCTCCGGCAACGGGCCGGCGAGAGCGATGCCGCGGCCCAGCGCCGCCGAAGGGCGCGGGGCGGGTGGAAACCCCGGCTTCGGCCCGGCCGTTGGCGCCGGCACAGCGTCGGAGTCCGCCATGCCCATCGCAGCCGCCAGCGCCGCCCTCGCCCGCCACCTCCATGCCAGTCTCGAGCAGGCGGGCGCGCTGCAGGGGATGGAGGTGGAGGCGATGACCCTCTCCCAGGCACGGACCAATCCGGGCCATGGCATCGCCCTCATCCTCTGGCGCGTCCAGCCGGAGGAGAGCGCCGGCGATACGGCGCCGCTGCGGACCGCCTCCAAGGCCGACCCGCCGGAAGGGACGGGGATGCGGCTACGCTACCTGCTGACGGTGCGCAGCCATGACAGCGCGGCGGAACAGGCGATGCTCGGCCATTGCATGCAGGTGCTGGAGCGGAACCCGGTGATTCAATCCGCCGGCGAGCCGGGGGATATCGAGGCGGAGGCGCTGGTCGTCACCCTCGAGCACCTGGCGGACGAGACCTATCTGCAACTGCTCGAGGCTTGCGGCGATCCGCCGCCGCTGCTGTTGCCGTACATGGTCCACAGCATGCGGCTGCGGCCCGGCATCGGTTGAGGGCGGAAGGAACTGTCGCACGGGGCGGCTCGTTCCCCAGGGCATATTGCATCGCAACATAACCAGCACAGGATTCCGGATGCCCGAGCCTCGTACCATCGTCATCACCGGCGCCTCCAGCGGCATCGGCCGCGCGACCGCCCTTGCCTTTGCCCGCCGCGGCGATCGGGTGGTGCTCGCCGCCCGCCGTGCCGCCATGCTGGAGGACGTGGCGCGGGAGTGCATCGCCCTCGGTGGGGAGGCGCTCGCCGTGCCGACCGACGTGACCGACGAGGCGCAGGTGGAGGAGCTCGGCCGCCGCGCCCTGGCCCGCTTCGGCCGCATCGATGTCTGGTTCAACAATGCCGGCGTCGCCGCCTTCGGGCGCCTCGAATCCATCCCGATGGAGGCCTGGCGGCGGCTGATCGAGATCAACCTCTTCGGCTACGTCCATGGCGCCAAGGTGGCCATGCGGCAGTTCCGCGCGCAGGGCCGGGGCATGCTGGTGCAGAACGCCTCGATCGTCGGCCGCACCGCGAAGCCGGACGGCACCGCCTATGCCGCCAGCAAATTCGCCATCCGCGGCTTCTCCGAAGCGCTGCGGCAGGAGGTGCTGGACCAGCCCGGCATCCAGGTCTGCACCCTGCTGCCCTCGGTGATCGACACGCCCTTCTTCCAGCACGCCGCCAACTACAGCGGCCGACAGGTCCAGGCCGCGCCGCCCATCTATACCGCCGAGGAGGTGGCGGAGACGGTGCTGCGCCTCGTCGAACGGCCGGAGGCGGAGGCCATCATCGGTGGCTTCGGCCAGATCGCCGCGGCGCAGGAGCGGCTGGCCCCGACGCTCGCCACCTGGTTCACCGGCCGCAGCCTGCATCGCGGCTTCCTCGCCGACGAGCCGAGCGGCGACAGCCCCGGCATCCTCTTCGCCCCGTCGGAGGACGGCCGCACCGTCGATGGCGGCTGGCGCGAGCGGGCCGGGGCCGGCGGCGCCCCGCTCGCCACCCTCACCAGCCTGGCGGCGCTGCCGCTCGCCTGGGCGGCGCTGCCGATGCACATGGCCGATCTCGGCCTCGCCACCGGCGCGCGGCTGCTGGAGGCGATGGTCCCGGCGGCCAAGCCCGGCCCGGTTTCGCGGTAAGCCGCCATGGACATGCAGCATCCTGGCCCCGCGGCCGAGGCCGCCCCGGCCCCCGTCGCCCCGCGCCGCGCCCTCGTCCTGTCCGGCGGCATCGCCCTTGGCGCCTTCGAGGCCGGGGCCTATGCCGGCTATGAAGCCCTGGAGGGCGGGCCGCCGCCCTGGGTGCTCGGCGCCTCGATCGGGGCGCTGAACGCGGCGATCATCGTCGGCAATGCGCCGGGGCAGCGCCTCGCCGCGCTGCGCCGCTTCTGGGAGAGGGCGGCGACGGAGCCGATGCCGGTCGCCGGTGCGCTCTTCGGCCCGCCGCCGGAGGCCGGGCTCTGGCGCCGCGGCTACAACCAGCTGAGCGCCGCGCAGACCATGCTCTTCGGCAACCCGGCGCTGTTCCGGCCGCGGCTGCTGCCGGAATTCGGCCCCGCCGCCTCGCTCTACGAGCTCGGGCCGCTGATGCGGCTGCTGCCGGAATTCGTCGATTTCGACCGGCTGAATGGCGGCGACATCCGCCTCACCATCACCGCGACGGATGTGGAGACGGGCCAGCGCGTGTTCTTCGACACCGCCGAGGGCGCGCGCATCGGGCCGGAGCATCTGGCGGCGTCCTCGGCTCTGCTGCCGCTCTTCACCCCGGTGGAGGTGGAGGGGCGGCTGCTGGCCGATGGCGGCATCTCGACCAATGCGCCGATCGACATCGTGCTGGATGCGCCGGGGGCGGAGCCGCTGCAATGCCTGGTGGTGGAGCTCTTCGCCCGCTCGGGGCGGCGGCCCGCCTCGCTCAGCGCGGCGGTGGCGCGGGCGGGTGACCTCGCCTTCGGCAACCAGACCCGGCAGGCGCTGGAGAGCCGCGTCCGCGAGTACCGCATGCGCGCGCTGATCGGCCGCCTCGCCGCCGAGCTGCCGCCGGAGCGGGAGCGCGAGGCGGAGCTGGCCGCGCTGCTGGCCCATGCCGAGACAACGGTGGTCTCGCTCAACTATCATGCGGCGGAGGATGAGGCAGGGGCGGGCAAGGTCTTCGACTTTTCCCGTGCCACCCTCGCCGACCGCTGGGCGGCGGGCGAGCGCGGCATGCGCGAGGCCCTCGAGCGCCTCGGCCAGCCGGAGGCGGCGGCGGTGCTAGCCCCCGGCCTGCTGCTGCATGAGGTGGAGGCGCGCCCCGCCCCCGCCGGTCAGCGCCAGTAGCGGCCGCCGGCGGAGGGGAATTGCCGCTCCTGCGCGCGCCGGGACGAGCCGTAGCATTCGCAGCAGGAGGCCTCGAGGCCGGGGCGGTCGGTGACGGTCAGCCGCCCACCGCCATAGCGGATCATCCCGGCCTTCTGCAGCACGCCTGCCGCGACGGTGACGCCGGCGCGGCGGACGCCGAGCATCATCGACAGGAACTCATGGGTCATCGGGAAGGTGTCGTCCTGGCTGCGGTCATGCGCCATCAGCAGCCAGCGGGCGAGGCGCTGCTCGATATTGTGCCGGCCGTTGCAGGCCGCGGTCCAGGCGACCTGGCTGTGCTGCGCCAGCACGCAGCGCATCAGCAGGCCGCGCAGCGCCGCGCTGGCCTCCAGCGCCTCGCGGAAGTCGGCGGCGGCCAGGCGCCAGGCGGTACCGGCGCATTGCACTATCACCTCGAACTCGGCGGTGTCGTTTCCGAGCGAGAGCGGCCAGCCGACCATGCCCTCGATTCCGGAAAGGCCGACCTCGGCGCTGTCGCCGTCATCGAGCGGGGCGAGCACGGAGGCCCAGCCGGTCTCGAAGAAATAGACATGCTCGATGCGCTGCTCGGGCGTCGCCAGGTTCTGGCGGAGTTCGAGCTCGACCAGCTTCAGCTTCGGGCGGAGCCGCGCGAGATCCTCGGCGGGCAGGGCGGCGAGCAGCCGGTTGCGGGGGGCCGTCTCCGGCGCAGCGGTGGTGGACAACGGGGGAATCCTTGCCGGGCGGCGTGAAAAGCCCAGCCCGGGCAAGGGCGAAGCCGGTCGAGCCTGAGTGTTGCGGGAGGGAGCGCGTCCCGGCGGCAAGGCCGGGTCGCATCCCCTTCACACTCCTCCCTTCCCGGCATGGCGGCTGTACGCTTTCGGTGATCCGCAGGAATGAGCGTCGGCGCGGCGATCAACTGCGCGTCATATCACGCCGCGGTTGCCGCTCAGGAATTCCAGTCCGGGGCGATGCCGGGATTCACCATGCGCCGGTCCTTGGGCAGGGCGGCCAGCGCTGCCTGGTCCTCGGCGTCGAGGCGGAGCTTGGCCGCCTCCATGTTCTCCCGCTGCCGCTCCGGCGAGGCCGCCTTCGGGATGGCCGCCACCCCTTCCATGCCGAGCAGCCAGGCCAGCGCCACCTGCCCGGCGGTCGCGCCATGCTTGCGGGCGATGCGGCCGATCACCGGGTCCTGCAGCACCTCGCCCTTGGCGACCGGCGTGTAGCTGGTCAGCAACAGCCCCTGCTCGCGGCAATAGGCGAGCAGCCGGGACTGGTCGAGATAGACATGGTGCTCGACCTGGAGGCAGGCGAGCGGGACGATGCCCAGCTCCACCGCCCGGCGCAGCAGGCCGGGCGGGAAGTTCGCCACGCCGACGGCGCGCGCCAGCCCCTCCTCCCGCATCCGGGCGAGGGTGGCGAGTGCGTCCGGCAGGTCGAGCTCGGGGCTCGGCCAGTGGATCAGCAGCAGGTCGACATGGGGTTGGCGCAGGCGCCCGAGGCTGGCCTCCGCCGCGCGGCGGATCTCGGCGCCGCGCGGCTTGTCGTTCCAGACCTTGGTGGTGAGGTAGAGCTGCTCGCGCGGCAGGCCGGAGGCGGCGAGTGCTGCGCCCACCGCCTCCTCGTTGCCGTACATCTCGGCGGTGTCGACATGTCGGTAGCCCATGCCGAGGGCGGATTCCACCGCCGCCTGGCACTCCGCCCCGCGCATCGGCCAGGTGCCGAAGCCGAGCGCCGGCATGCGGGTCAGCGCCGTCTCAAGCAGCGGAATGGTCATAGGCGAGTTCCTCCTCGAGCGGCCGGGGCCGGGTTTCCGGCATGGTGAGCCAGAACAACGCCGCGCCCAAGCCGGCGATCGCCGCGAGTGCGAGGAAGGCGGCGTCATAGCCGTAGCGGACGACGAAGAGGCCGGAGAGCGCCCCGCTCACCACCCCGCCGAGGCCATGCACGGTGCCGACCGCGCCCTGCGCCGCGGCGAAATGCCCGGTGCCGCGCGTCAGGTCGGCGATGACGACGGGGAAGAGCGCGCCGATCAGCCCGGCGCCGACGCCGTCCAGCAACTGCACGCCGATCAGCCAGGCCGGATGGTCGGAGGCGGTGTAGAGCACCCCGCGCAGCGCCAGCGCCAGGAAGGCGGCAAGCAGCAGCGGCCGCCGCCCCCAGATCTCGGCCCGGGCGCCGGCCAGCGCCGCGGTCGGCACCATCACCGATTGCGCGGCGATGGCGCAGATGGCGGTCAGCGCCACGCCCCAGCCGATATTCTGCAGGGCGAGCTTCTGCGCCACCAGCACCAGCATCGAGCCGTTGGCCATGTGGAAAAGCGCGCCCGTGAAGGCGAAGGCGAGCAGCGGCCGGCTGCCGAGGAGCACCCGCCAGCCCTGGCGCGGCGCCACGCCGGAGGCGCCGGGCAGCAGGCCGCGCGCGACGGCATGGTCGATGGAACGGGCGGGGATGGCGAGCGCCGCCGCCGCGCTGGCAAGGCCCGTCAGCGCCATCACCCAGAACAGCACCGGCGTGCCAAGGAAGGGCGCCGTCACCAGGATCAGCAGGTTCACCGCGCCGTTGCCGGCGTGGAACAGCGCCTCGTTCCGGCAGGCGCGGCGGGCGAAGGCGCCGGGCCCGACCATGCCGAGGGAGATGGCGGCGAGCGTCGGCGCGATGGAGGTTCCGGCCAGGCCGCCGATGACGCCGGCCAGCACGACCGGCCAGAAATGCGGCGCCAGCGGGATGACGAGGCAGCTCGCCATCACCACCAGCACGGCGCCGGCGAGCAGGGCGCGCTTGGCCCGGATGGCGTCGACCATGAGGCCGATCGGCGTCTGCGCCAGCAGCCCGGCGAGGCCGCCGATGGACAGCGCCAAGCCGATCTCCCCCGCATCCCATTGATGCTCGGTCAGCAGGTAGACGCCGAGATAGGCCCCGAGCCCGTAGCGGACATCGGAGAGCAGGATATTGAGGAGGTCGAGCGCCCTGGTGGGGCTCACCCGGTCCGTCGTAGCTCGGGATGCACGCGGTCCTCCCGTGCCCACCAGCCGGGCGCCTCGAGCAGGGGGTGGTCGATCCGGCCATGGCGGCCGAGGGCGGCGATGCCCTCCGCCGCCAGCGTCGGGCGCGGGCGGCCGGGGGCGCGGCTGTCGAAGGCGCCGGGCTCGTAGATCCCGTTGCGCCGGCCGAGCAGGCTGCACCAGTCGACGGCGCCGAACAGCGACCAGGGCGTCACCGCCTCGAGGGGCGCGCCCTCGGCCCGCAGCGTCTCCACCGCCGACCAGCATTCGGCGAGCCAGCGGAGCTGCTCGTCCTCCGTGCAGCCGATATGGACCTCGGTGACGGCGAGCGGCAGGCCGGGATAGCGCCGCCAGGCGTCGCGCAGGCGGGGCAGCCAGCCGGTGCTGCCGGGCGGCATCGGCACGCGCACGGCCTCGGTATCGGCATAGCGGTGGCGGCCATTGCCGCCATGCGTCGCCGCCGGGTAGAGGCCGGGCCGGTGGTCAAGGAAGCGCTCGCTGGTCACGTAGTAGTTGAGGCCGAGCAGCATCGGCGCGGTATCGCCGGTGGTGAGGTCCTCCAGCAGCGCCTCCGGCACGCCGGCGGCGAGCATGCGGCCATGCCAGGGATGGTCGCGCCCGACCCGGCCGCACAGCAGGTCGAGGCTGAGCCAGCGCCGGCTGTTCTCGTGCCGCGCCTGGTAGGCGAGCGGGGCGGTCGAGAAGGTCTGGCCGAGATCCTCGGTCTGCACGAGGCGCGCGCCGGGGATCCCGGCGCGGATGGCGCGCATCGCCAGCAGCACGCCATGGCATTCATGCGCGAGGATGCGGAGGAAGCAGGCCTCGTCCGTACCATGCGGGGACCAATGGCCATAGAGGCCGGAGAAGCGCGCCGTGGTCAGCGGCTCGTTCACCGGCGTCCAGTCGGTGACCCAGGGGTAGCGGCGGGCGACGCGCCCGGCGAACTCCGCCAGCAGGGACGGGAAGCGCGGATCGTCGAGCCCGGTATAGGCCGGGCCGCTGCCGTGATGGACGAGGCCGACAATGGGCGTGACGCCGAGGCGGCGGAGCTCCGCCAGCCGCTCGTCATGCCAGGCCCAGTCGCACTCCATCGGGCTGTCCGGCGCGACACGTTCCCAGGAAACGGTGTAGCGCAGCCGCTCGATGCCGAGTGCTGCGACCGCCTCGAGATCGGCGATCCGATCGTGGTGCCCGGTTTCCCGGTACTGGTCGCGCCACCCGCAGGCTGAGCGGAGAACGCTGCATTCGAGGCCACCCCAGAGCGCCGGCCTCATGCGAGGCGCTCCCGTCCCATTCCGTACGCTGCCATGCCTTGGCCACTCCGCTCAGGTCCCCCTCAAGCGCGTTTTGGCAAGATAGAGTTCCTAGCAAGGAAGCGCGTTTTCATGGGGTGGGTTCGTCAACGCGGGGCCGGGCGCCGCGTTACGCCCCGACCCATGCCGCGGACGGAACCATGAGCGACTCCCTGCATCCCACCGAAGCCGAGCCGATGCGGAGCGCAGTGATCCTGCCCCTCGCCGATGCCGCCGCGGAGGCCCGCAGCGCCGAGGCGCGGCTGGCCGAGGCGGAAGAGCTGGCGCGCTCGATAGGACTGGATGTCCGATTGCGTACAGCGCTGCCCATGCGTCACCCGCGCCCGGCGACGCTGCTCGGCTCCGGCCAAGTGGCGAGCCTCGGCGAGCAGATCCGTGCCGGGCATGTCGGCCTCGCCGTGGTCGATGCCGCGCTGAGCCCGGTGCAGCAGCGCAATCTCGAGCGCGAGTGGGGCTGCAAGGTCATCGACCGCACCGGCCTCATCCTCGACATCTTCGGCGAGCGGGCGCGGACGCGGGAAGGCGCTCTGCAGGTGGAGCTGGCGCATCTGCAGTACCAGCGCAGCCGCCTCGTGCGGTCCTGGACGCATCTTGGCCGGCAGCGCGGCGGCTTCGGCTTCCTCGGCGGCCCCGGCGAGACGCAGATCGAGGCGGACCGGCGCATGATCGGGGAGCGCATCGCGCGCCTCCGCCACGAGCTGGAGGAGGTGCGCCGTACCCGCGGCCTGCACCGCGAGGCGCGGCGGCGCGTGCCCTTCCCCGTGGTCGCGCTGGTCGGCTACACGAATGCGGGCAAGTCGACGCTGTTCAACGCGCTGACGGGCGCCGGCGTGCTGGCGGAGAACCAGCTTTTCGCGACGCTCGACCCGACGCTGCGCGGCGCGCGGCTGCCCTCCGGGCGGCGGGTGATCCTCTCCGACACGGTCGGCTTCATTTCCGACCTGCCGACGCAGCTCGTCGCCGCCTTCCGCGCCACGCTCGAGGAGGTGGCGGAGGCGGACCTCATCCTGCATGTGCGGGATGCCGCTCATCCCGACAGCCAGGCGCAGCGCGAGGATGTCATCGGCGTGCTCGACGGCATGGTGCGCGACGGCATGCTGCGCGAGGACTGGCAGCGCCGCAGCCTCGAGGTGCTGAACAAGGCCGACCTGCTGGGCGGGGTGGCCCAGGTGCCAGCGCGGCCGGGCAGCATCGCCATCTCGGCGCGGACGGGGGAGGGGCTGCAGGACCTGTTCGCCGCGATCGATACGCGGCTCTCCGAGGGGCTGGTAACGGTCGGCTACGACATTCCCGCCTCGGACGGGGCGCAGCTCGCCTGGCTCTATGGGCATGGCGAGGTGATCGGGCGGCAGGACAGCGACGATGCCATTCATGTGACCGTGCGCCTCGCCCCCGACGACCGCGCCCGGTTCGAGCGGCAGCAGCAGGTGGGGCCGGAGCGCTGAAATACGATCCGCGACCACGGGATCGCGGATCGTACTTTAGCTTATTGTTTCGCCGCATGATCCACGCCTGTGGCCGTTCCAGCCTGCGGCGATCATGCTCTGGCGCCGAATATCCTTCTTGCGGCGGAGCCTTCCGGGTGTAGCCTTCGGTCCAAATACCGGAGGAGAAGGTCCATGGACGGTTCCGTCGCGGGCGCTGCGCGTCCGGAGATCAAGCTCACCGTGGCGAAGAAGGAGGACCAGCCCTTCGTGAAGGGCCGGCGCAAATTCTTCCGCTACCGCGACCTCGGCGTGCAGGCGGCGACCGGCGGCAAGCTTCGGGCGCAAGTGATGGAAGCGATCACCGGCATGACCGAGCCGACCGGGTGGCACACCCACGAGTGCGAGGCGCAGTTCATCTACATCCTGAAGGGCTGGGTGGAGCTGGAATTCGAGGACGGCACGCGCACCCGCTCGGGCACCGGCGATGCGATCCTCATCCCCGGCGGGATGAAGCACAACGAGATCGCCACCTCCGACGATGTGGAGATCCTCGAGCTCTCCATCCCCGGCGACATGGCGACCCGGGCCTGCGACCCGCCCCAAAGGGACTGATCCCGAGCATTGACCGCCGGGGCGCGGAACAAGCATCCTCGCCGCGCAGCACAGGGAGGACGCCGCCATGGCCGATCTCGATCGCGAGAGCGTCACCCGCGAGGCACTGGCGCAGATGGCGGCGACGCCCGATCCGCGGCTGCGCGAGATCATGGAGGCGGCGACGCGGCACCTCCATGCCTTCGCGCAGGAGGTCAACCTCAAGCCGGATGAGTGGCTGGCGGGCATCGCCTTCCTCACCGCGGTAGGCCAGGCCTGCACGCCCTACCGGCAGGAGTACATCCTGCTCTCCGACGTGCTCGGCCTCTCGCGCCTCGTCAACCTCATGCACGATGCCGAGGGGCGCGAGGCGGCGGGGACGGAGACCAGCCTGCTCGGCCCCTTCTTCCGCGAACAGGCGCCGGAGTTCGCGCTCGGCGAGAGCATCGCCGTGCAGGACCCGGGGGGGACGGAGATCGTCATCTTCGGCCAGGTGACGGACGGCGAGGGCCGGCCGCTGGGCGGCGCCGAGATCGACATCTGGCAGACCAATGCCGAGGGGCTCTACGACCTGCAGGCGCGCGACGCCACGGTGATGGACATGCGCGGCCGCTTCCGCGCCGATGCCGAGGGACGCTTCCACCTGCGGACGGCGAAGCCGATCGGCTACAGCATCCCGATGGACGGGCCGGTCGGCCAGCTCGTGCACAGGCAGAAGCGCCACGGGATGCGGCCGGCGCATATCCACATCCTCGTCGCGGCGCCGGGGCACCGGGAGCTGGTGACGGCGCTCTATTTCGGCGACGACCCGAACATCGACAGCGACACGGTCTTCGGCGTCTCCGGCTCGCTGGTGGTGCGGGAGGCGATGGGCCTGCCCGGCGCGCCGCGGCCGGACCTGCCCGCGGTGCATTACGATTTCCGCCTTTCGCGCCTCGGCGCCGAGGATGGCGGCGGGAGGGTTGGCTCTGATCCATCACGGCTGATGCCAGCGGCGGGATAAGCCGCGGCGGGGTTTCGGGGAGGACACAGGAATGACCAGGATGACGAGGCGGGAGCTCGGCCGGCTCGCGGCCGGGGCGACCGTGCTGGCTGCGGCGCCGGGCCTCTCCTATGCCCAGCCTACGAACCCGATCCGCATCGGCTACTCCATGTCGCTCTCGGGCGGGCTGGCGCCGAACGGCCGCTCCTCCCTGCTGGCGCACAAGATCTGGCAGGAGGATGTGAATGCCCGCGGCGGCATCCTCGGCCGGCCCGTCGAGCTGGTCTTCTACGACGACCAGAGCAGCCCGGCCAACGTGCCCGGGCTCTACACGAAGCTGCTCGACGTCGACAAGGTCGACATGGTCACCTCCTCCTATGCGACGGTGATGATCGCCCCTTCCATGCCGGTCGTGATGCAGCGCAACATGTGCTATGTCACGCTCTTCGGCGCGGGCGTGAACGAGGCGTTCAAATACGACCGCTACTTCAGCATGAACGTCACCGGCGACGACATCCGCGCCACCTACGCGAAGGGCTTCCTCGATGTCGCGGCCAAGCTGCCGACGCCGCCGCGGAGCATCGCCATCCTCGCCGTCGACAACGAGTTCGCCCAGAAGGCGGCGGACAGCGCGCGCTTCCTGTCGAGGCAGCGCGGGTTGCGCATCGTCTATGACCGGTCCTACCCGCCGACGACGGTCGATTTCACCCCCACCCTGCGCTCCATCCAGGCGGCGCGGCCGGACCTGATCTTCATCGGCTCCTACCCGCCGGATTCCAACGGCGTCCTGCGCGCAGCCAGCGAGTTGCGGATCAGCGCGCAGATGTTCGGCGGCGGCATGATCGGGCCGCAGATCGCGGCCGTGCAGGCGCAGCTCGGCTCCATCCTGAACAACCTGGTGACCTGGGACGTCTATGCGCCGGAGCCGACGATGGACTTCCCCGGCGTCCGCGCCTTCCAGGAGAAGTACCGGGCGCGGGCCGCGCAGGAGCAGGTGGACGTGCTCGGCAACTACCTCCAGCCCTATGCCTATGCGCAGATGCAGGTGGTGGAGCAGGCGCTCGGCCGCGTCGGCAGGGTGGACCAGGCGGCGCTGGCCGCCGACATGCACGCAAATGTCTTCAAGACCGTGGTCGGCGACGTCAAATTCGGCGCCAGCGGCGAATGGGCGGAGCCGCGCAACCTGCTGGTGCAGTTCCAGGGCATCACTGATGGTGACCTCGAGAAGTACAAGCGGCCGGGCGCCAAGGTGATCCTCTTCCCCGAGAGCCTGAAGTCCGGCGAGCTGCGCACACCCTACGGCGCCCCGGCCTGACCGGCATGGACGGCGATCTCGTCCTGCTGCTGAACGGCATCGTCTCCGGCCTGCTGCTGGGCGGGCTCTATGCTGCGGCGGCGGCCGGGCTCGCGGTCTCCTTCGGCATGCTCGACATCGTCAACATCGCGCATCCGGCCCTGATGGTGGCGGGCGGCTTCCTCGTCGTCCTGGTCGGCACCGCGCTCGGGCTGGACCCGCTGCTGGTCTCGGTGCTGCTGGCAGTGCCCTTCTACTTCCTCGGCGTCGCCATCTACACCTTCTATCACCACTTCTTCGAGCGGCGGGGCGACGAGGCGCTGCAGGGCCTCGCCTTCTTCTTCGGGGTGATGTTCATCATCGAGGTGGGGCTGGTGATGTCCTTCGGGCCGGAACAGCACTTTCTCGACCCACCCTATGCCTTCATCACCTGGCGCCTCGGCGAGATCGACATCCCGCTCCGGATGCTGGCGCCGGCGCTGCTGGCGATGACGGCGATCGGGGCGCTGTGGCTCTTCCTGCGGCGCAGCTTCACCGGGCTTGCCATCTCCGCCGTTGCGCAGGATGCGGAGGCGCTCAGGCTGATGGCCGTCGATCCGGTGCGGATCAAGCGGCTGGCCTTCGGCCTCTCGGTGGCGCTGGCGGCCATCGCCGGCGGGGCGCTGGTGGTGGTGCAGCCGGTGGAGCCGTCCTCGGGCCAGGTCTTCATCGGGCGGGTCTTCGCCATCTGCATCATGGGCGGGATGGGGAGCCTGTCGGGCTGCGTCCTCGCCGCCTTCGTCTTCGGCGTGGTGGAGAATGTCACCGCGACCTTCTACGGGCCGTCCTGGTCGCCGGCGGTCGCCTTCGGCTGGCTGCTGCTGGTGCTGGCGGTGCGGCCGCAGGGCCTGTTCGGCAAGGCGGCATGAGCGACGCCTCGCTTCCCCTGGCGCCGGCCCCGGCGATGGCCGCGGGCGGACGGCGGCACCTGCCCTTCTGGCTCGGCGCGGTGGCGGTGGCCGTGCTGCTCTTCGCCGCGCTGCGGACGATCGGCAACGACTACGGCTACTTCGCCGGCTACTTCATCCTCCAGTATGTCGTGCTGGCGACGGCCTGGAACATCCTCGGCGGCTATGCGGGCTACGTGAATTTCGGCGCGGCCGGCTTCATGGCGGCCGGCGCCTATACGGCGATCGCGCTGCGCAAGGCGACGGGGCTCGACCTGCTGCCCGGCATCGTGGCGGCGGCGGCGGTGGGCGCGTTGCTCGGGCTGGGGACGGGGTATCTGACGCTCCGCTTGCGCGGGGTCTATTTCTCCATCGCCACGCTCTGCCTCGCCGTGGTGCTGCAGACGCTGGTGGTGAACTGGGACTATGTCGGCGGCTCGCGCGGCGCCTATATCGTCCGGCCGCGCGAGGTGGCGCCCTTCACCAGCTATGGTGAGTACCTCTTCCTCGTCATGCTGGTGCTGGCGGTGCTGGCGGTCGGCATCGCCCGCACGGTGGAGGTGACGCGGCTCGGGCGCGGCCTCCAGGCCATCCGCGACAACGAGCGCGCGGCGGAGGCGGTGGGCGTGCCGACCCTTCGCCTCAAGCTGATCGCAACCGCGCTCTGCGGCGCGCTGATGGCCGTCGCCGGCGCGCCGCTGCCCTATTACAGCGGCTACCTCAACCCGGAGGGCGCCTTCAGCCTGGCCTATGCGGTGAACGCCATCGCCATGCCGCTGATCGGCGGGGCGGGCACCTGGGCCGGGCCGGTGATCGGCGCGGTGCTGCTCGGCAGCCTGCAGCAGGCGGCGACGGTGACGATCTCCTCCGCGCTCAACCTCTTTATCGTCGGCTGGATGCTGGTGATCTTCGTCGCCGTGGCACCGCGCGGCATCCTCGGCTGGTTCAAGAAGCGCCGATGAGCGAGGTGCTGCTCAGGGCGGAGGGCGTGGGCAAGCGCTTCGGCGGCTTCACCGCGCTGCATGCGGTCGACCTCGAACTCCGCGCCGGGGAGCGGCTGGGGCTGATCGGGCCGAACGGCTCCGGCAAGTCCACCTTCGTCAACTGCATCTCGGGCGACTTCGCGGCCCATGACGGGCGGGTGAGCCTCGGCGGGCAGGCGCTCGACGGGCTGAAGCCGCATCGGCGGGCGCGGCTGGGCCTCGCGCGGACCTTCCAGCTGCCGCAGCCCTTCGGCAGCCTGTCGGTGCTGGAGAACGTGCGGGTGCCGGTGCTCTTCGGCGGGCAGGCGGGCTCAGCCACGGCCCGGGCGATGCAGTGCCTGGAGCAGGTGGACATGGCGGGCAAGGCGGAATGCCTGCCCAAGGAGCTGACCCAGGTGGAGCTGCGCCGGCTGGAGCTGGCGCGGGCCATCGCGCTCCAGCCCCAGCTGCTTATCGCCGACGAGGCGATGGCCGGCCTCTCCAATGCGGAGGTCGACCAGATCCTCGCCCTGCTGTTCCGGCTGAACGCGGCGGGGACGGCGATCATCATGATCGAGCACATCATGCGGGCAGTGACGGCCTTCGCCGAGCGGCTGGTCGTCTTCGTGGCCGGCCGCAAGATCGCCGACGGCGCGCCGCGCGAGGTGCTGGCGCTCCAGGAGGTGGAGGATGCCTATCTTGGCCGGCAATAGCCTCGAGATCACGGGCCTCGATGCCGGCTATGGGGCGGTGCGCGTGCTGCAGGGCGTCTCGCTCGTCGTGCCGGCGGGGCAGACGGTGGTGCTGCTCGGCACCAATGGCAACGGCAAGACGACGCTGATGCGCAGCATCATGGGGCAGATCCGCGCGACGGCAGGCCGCATCCGCGCGGACATCGAGGGACGGGAGACGGAGCTGGTCGGCCTCTCGCCGGAGCAGGTCGTGGAGCTCGGCATCGTGCTGGTGCCGGAGGGGCGGCGGCTCTTCCCGCGGCTCAGCGTCGAGCAGAACCTTCGCCTCGGGGCCTATCGCGCGACGGCGCGGGCGGCGATGGGGGAGAACCTGGCGCTCTGCTACGAGCTCTTCCCCCGCCTCGCCGAGCGGCGGGCGCAGCTCGTCGGCAGCATGAGCGGGGGCGAGCAGCAGATGGTGGCGCTGGGCCGGGCGCTGATGTCGGCGCCGCGCATCCTGCTGGTGGACGAGCCTTCGGTGGGGCTCGCCCCGATCCTGGTGGCGCGGACGATGGAGATGATCGCGGAGATGAAGGCGCGGCTCGGCCTCACCGTGCTGATGGCGGAGCAGAATTTCCATCAGGCGGTGCGCATCGCCGACCGCGGCTATGTCATCGTCCATGGCCATATCGAGTTCGAGGGCGAGAGCGCGGCTGCGCTGCACGACAACGACCTGGTGCGGCAGGTCTATCTGGGGCTGTAGGTCACTCCTCCAGCGCGTGCGCCTTCAGGTCATCGAGCGCGCAGAGCTCGAGCGTCGCCACATGCGTCGCCTCGAGCAGAACGCGGGGCGCGACGCCGGCTTGCCGCGCCTGCTCCCAGCGCGCGGCGCACAGGCACCAGCGGTCGCCCGGCTTCAGGCCGGGAAAGCCGTATTGCGGCACCGGCGTCGACAGGTCGTTGCCGCAGGTCCGGGAGAAGGCCAGGAATTCCGCCGTGACCTCCACGCAGACGGTGTGGAGGCCGCGGTCTTCCGGCCCGGTATTGCAGCAGCCGTCGCGGTAGAAGCCCGTGAGCGGCGCGACGGAGCAGGGCAGCAGCGCGCCGCCCAGCACATTGGTCGAGGGCGGCTGGCCCTTGGGTGGCCAACGTCCCGGTCCCATTCCGCCATCCGGCATCGGCGAGCCTCCATGCAACGCGGGTGGTGAACCCCGGCCATGGTGCCCGGGGTGGCGACTCTGCGCCGGATCCCCGGGCGCCGTCCACAGGCTTGCGAGGACGCCGGGCCCCTCAGCGTGGCTCCAGCCTGATGGCCTCGAGGCCGAGGGAGCGCTGCCGATCGTCCATCCTGCCTTCGCCTGTCCCCGGCAGCACGAGGCGGAGGGTAAGGAGGCCATCCTCCCAGGCCTCCGGCGGCACGGCCAGGGTGATGTCGCCGTTCGCGGCAACCGTCCGGCGAGCGAGCTCGCGTCCCTTCGCCTCGACGATCATCGTCCGGGCCGCCCGGCCTGGTTCCGCCGGCCCATGCATCCGCAGCGTCAGGCTTGCCGGCCCCTCCCAATCCGCCGGCATCGGCAGGACCAGCTCGGCCTCGCTTGCCGTGAGGCGGGCTCCCCACCGCTCCGGCATGGCCCAGCCCGCGCCGAGCAGCCTGATGCCGCCCTCGCCCGCGGCGAAGGACAGCTCGGCCCCCGGCTGCAGGGGTGGCGGGGCAGCCGGCGGGGGCTGGGTGAAGCCGGCGACGAGGCCAGGGTCCCCGCAGACCAACCCCATCTCGAAGCCGCGGCAGGACGCGTCGGCGGTCGCGCGGAGCAGCAGGCTGTCCGGCCACTGGCCCGCGAAGAAGACATGCAGCCTGTCGCGGTCCTGCAGCCCCGCCAGCGCGTCCCGGCGCGCGGCCTCGCAGCTCCGCCCGCCGGTCAGCCGCGTGACCGGCCCGCCCTCCACCCGCAGCCCCGCCCTCATCGCCGCCATGGCGAATTGGGACAGGTCCTGGGGCCAGTTGCCTGGGCGGGTGCAGGCGAGCGGCGGGTGCAGCATCACCGTCCGGCCCTCCAGCCCGGGATGCCGCAGCGGGGCCGGGTCGAAATCCACCCGCATGGGCTCGTGGAAGGTCGCCCGCAGCATGCGGTCGAGCTGCGCCATGTCGCCCGCCTGCAGGAGGACGAGGCCCGCCAGCACGGCGCCCATGCGGCGGCGGTGCCGGGCCCGCGCCAGCACCGCCAGCGCCAGGACCGGGAGCAGATAGGCCAGCGGCCAGAAGAAGCGGCCTGAGGCGCGCAGCTGGTTCACGACGCCGTCCAGGCTGCGCGGCAGGGGGATGACCGGCAGCGGATGGCCGCCGACGAGGATGCGGTTGCTCAGCGCGAACAGCAGGCAGCCGAGCAGCACCAGGCCGAGCGGCAGGGCGGCCCGCCAGAGGCCGGGCGGCGCCTGCATCCCATGGCGGGCCAGGTGCAGCGCCGCGGCGGCCAGCAGCAGCAGGATGCCGATGCCGAGATAATTGAAGCCCTCGTACTGGCCCCCGGTGGCGTCGATGACGCCACCGGCCACTGGCCCCACCGGCAGCGTGCCGAACAGGCCGGAGAGCTGCGGCACGACGGGGCTCAGCAGGTTCATCGAGTACACGCCGAAGCCGGTCGGGGTTCCGTTCTCGGTCTGGTAGCCCAGCAGCCAGGCCGCCAGGACGGAACTCGCCATGAAGGCGGCGAAGCCGAAGCCGCCGCGCAGGACGGTGCCCGCGGCAGGGCGCCGCGCGGCATCGGCGAACAGCCCGGCCAGCGCCAGGCCCGCCACCATGGCCCAGAGATAGGCATGCAGGCCGATCACGAGGAAGCCGAGGGCCGCGAAGCCCGCGATCAGCGCGGCCGATACCCCGTGCCGCACGGCCTGCACGGCGAGGGCCAGTGCCAGCAGCAGCGTCCAGTGCGAGGCCAGCGCCAGGTGATGCACGTGCAGGCGCATGATCCAGCCCGGCACGAAGGAGGCGAAGGCGATGCCCGCCAGGAGCACCTCCCAGCGCCGGATCCCCACTGCCCGCAGCAGGGCCAGGGCCGCGACCGGCTGCAGCACGAAGCCGAGCATGATGCAGAGCCCCATCGGCGCGACACTGTCCGCCGAAAAGCCAAGCGCCTTCAGCAGCACCACCAGCCAGGGCATGCTGTCGGTGTAGACGATGGGCAGGGGATGGCCGGCCGAGAGCAGGGCGGTTGCCGTGAGCGGAAGGTGCCAGCCGTCGCGCAGCAGCGCCTCGGCGCCGATCACGGCCATCGCCATGTCGCCGGGCGGGCGCTGCCAGAAGGCATCGCCGGCCGCGACAAGGCCGGGCCGCAGGAGGAGCGCGAAATGCGCCAGGCCGAACAGCCCGGCCAGGACGCCCTGCAGCCAGGCCGGCGACCGGTCCGCCACCGAGCTTTTCATGCCGCCATCGGCCGATGCGAAGAGATGCCGCCCGGGCGAATTCGCCGCGGTCGCATGTCCTGACTGGGGCAACGGCCTCGCGCTCCTCATCTGCCATGGCGGTTAAAGCGCCCGGGATGGCGGCGCGGCAAGATGCGGTCCGGCGAGGACCAGCTTCACGAAGCAGCGGGCACGCGTGGCTCCGGCTGGCGCCGCGGCGCAGCGTTCCGGCGCGGCTGCGCCGCGGGCCGCCGCCCGTCAGGGGCCGGCGGCCTGCCCGTGACCGATGGTGGATGCCGCGATGCGGGCTGCCACCATCCCAGGGAGCGTCGGCGCCGCAGCCTTCGGCGCGGCGCCCGTTTCGTCAGGCCGCCGCGCGGATGGCGGCGGCCAGCACGGCCTCGCTGACATCGCCCGAGAAGCTCTCGAAATTCGCCTCGAAGCGGGAGACGAGCTCCTTCGCCGTGCGGTCATAGGCCGCCTTGTCGGCCCAGGACTCGCGCGGGTTCAGCACCTCATTCGGGATGCCGGGGACGGATTTCGGGATCTGCAGGCCGAAGAACGGGTCGGTGACGTATTCCACCTGCGCCAGCGAGCCGTCGAGCGCCGCGCGCAGCAGGGCGCGGGTGTGCTGGATGGACATGCGCTTGCCGACGCCATAGGCGCCGCCGGACCAACCCGTGTTCACCAGCCAGCAGCTTGCGCCATGGCGGTTGATCAGCTGCTCGAGCAGCTTGCCGTAGACCTCCGGATGGCGCGGCAGGAAGGGGGCGCCGAAGCAGGTGGAGAAGGTCGCCTGCGGCTCCTTGCCCAGCCCTTTCTCGGTGCCGGCGACGCGCGCCGTGTAGCCGGAGAGGAAGTGGTACATCGCCTGCGCCGCCGAGAGCTTCGAGATTGGCGGCAGCACGCCGAAGGCATCCGCCGTCAGCATCACGACGTTCTTCGGCACGCCCGCACGCCCGGCCTTCGCCGTGTTCGGGATGAAGTCGAGCGGGTAGCAGGAGCGGGTGTTCTCGGTCAGCGAGCCGTTATTAAGGTCGAGATGGCCGAGCTCGTCGCCGACGACATTCTCGAGCACGGCGCCGAAGCGGTGCGAGGCGTCCCAGATCTGCGGCTCCGCCTCGCGCGAGAGGCGGATGACCTTGGCGTAGCAGCCGCCCTCGAAGTTGAAGACGCCGGTATCCGACCAGCCATGCTCGTCATCGCCGATCAGGCTGCGCTCCGGGTCGCTGCTCAGCGTGGTCTTGCCGGTGCCGGAGAGGCCGAAGAACAGCGCCGTGTCGCCGCCCTGGCCGAGATTGGCGCTGCAGTGCATCGGCAGCACGCCCTTCTCGGGCAGCAGCCAGTTCATGACGGTGAAGATCGACTTCTTGATCTCGCCCGCGTAGGAGGTGCCGGCGATCAGGATGGTCTTCGCCGCGAAGGACAGCGCGATGCAGGTGCCGGTGCGGCAGCCATCCTCGGCCGGGTTCGCCTCGTATTCCGGCGCGTGCAGGATGGTGAAGTCGGGCGTGAAGCCGGCGAGCTCTTCCCGCGGCGGGCGGATGAACATGTTGCGGGCGAAAAGCGCATGCCAGGCATTGGTCGTCACCAGCCGCACCTTGATGCGGTGCGACGGGTCGGCACCGGCATAGAGGTCCTCGGTGAAGAGCTCCGGCCGGGCGCCGAGCCAGGTGCGGACCTTGGCGGCGAGGCCACGGAACTTCTCGGGGGCCATCGGCTGGTTGATCTTGCCCCACCAGATCTGGTCATGGACCTCGGGGTCGTCGACGACGAACTTGTCCTGCACGGAGCGGCCGGTATGCACCCCGGTCACCGCCATGAAGGCCCCCTCGGCGGAGAGCCGGCCCTCGCCCCGCCGCAGCGCATGGGCATAGAGGCCGGCGGCGGTGAGGTTGGCATGGACGGTCGTGGCGCTGGCCACACCGGTCCCGGCAAGGGCGGTCTCGGGCGCTGACATGCAGTGTCTTCTCCGGTTCGTTGAAGGCGCGAAGCGCCTCGGCCCATATGGGCCGAGGCGGCATCGGGGGACACATCTATCGGTGGTGTCTTTGCTTAAATTAAGGCGTGATGACAGTTTCGGTCAACGCGAAGTCCCGCACATTGGCGCCAGTTCGCTAACCAGTGCGGGAGCGGCCCTCGCGCGCCGCGCGCACCAGTTCCGCCCGCACGCCGCCCGGATCGGCGACCGGGGCGCTCCAGGCGAGGCGGCGAACCTCCTCGCCCGCCGCGAGGTCGGCGCCGTCGACATCGACGGTCACCATGCGCCAGTCGCCGGGCGCGCCGCCCAGCAGGCCGGTGGCGATGGCCGCCACCGCATCGGCGTGGTCGGCATTCACGTGGCCGATGATGCCGGCCGCGGCTGCCTCGATCGCCGCCACCGCCTCGGCGGCCGGCTTAAGATCGGCGAGGCGGATGCGGTGCGCCCGGGCGAAGCCGCCGACCAGCAGCGCCCCGCCCGGCCGGATGCGCCAGAGGGCAAAATCCCCGAAATCGGCATACATCGCCGCATAGGGGTGGCGGGCGAGCCAGCGGGCCTTCAGCGCCGGGACCTCCTCCTCCGGCACCAGCTCGGCGAGGCCGGTCAGCGTCACCCGGGGCGCGGTCTGCGGGTTCACGCTCTCCGGCGTGCCGCTGACCAGCAGGGCGCAGCGCGGCTCCGCCCGGAGCTGGCGGGTATGCTCGGAGAGGGAGGAGAGCAGCAGCAGCGGCGCCCCGTCCGGCGCCGTCCCCGGCGTCACCAGGCTGGCGAAGGGCTGGCCCTCCGCCGTCGTCGCCAGGGTGGCCGCCGCGGCGGCACGGAGCAGGCAGCGGGCCTCGAAGCCCAGGTTTTCGGTCCCCATCGCGCGATCCCGTCCGGGTTGTGCCACAATGCCACCCTATATGGAGTGTCCTACCCAACGGACGAGCCGGCGGAGACCCGACCATGCCAGCCACGATCGCCCTGGTGGACGACGACCGCAATATCCTGACCTCCGTCTCCATGACCCTGGAGCAGGAGGGCTTCACCGTGCGCACCTACACGGATGGCGAGAGCGCGCTGCAGGGCCTGCTGGCCCGCCCGGCGGACCTGGCCGTTCTCGACATCAAGATGCCGCGCATGGACGGGATGGAGCTGCTGCAGCGCCTCCGCCAGCGCAGCGCCATGCCGGTCGTCTTCCTCACCTCCAAGGACGAGGAGGTGGACGAGCTGATGGGGCTGCGCCTCGGCGCCGACGACTACATCACCAAGCCCTTCAGCCAGCGCCTGCTGCTGGAGCGCATCCGCGCCCTGCTCCGCCGCAACGAGGCCAGCCGGGCGGAGGGCAGCGGCACGCCGGCGGGCGGCGTCATCGTCCGCGGCGACCTGGTGCTCGACGAGACCAAGCACACCTGCCACTGGAAGGGCACCGACATCCAGCTCACCGTCACGGAATTCCTGCTGGTGAAGGCCCTCGCGCTGCGCCCCGGCATGGTGAAGAACCGCGACCAGCTGATCGACGCCGCCTATGGCGAGAACATCTATGTCGACGACCGCACCATCGACAGCCATGTGAAGCGGGTGCGCAAGAAGTTCCGCCAAGCCGACGACGACTTCGCCCAGATCGAGACGCTCTACGGCATCGGCTACCGCTACAAGGAGAGCTGACCTCCTCCGGGCGGCGGGTGTCACCCCGCTGCCCGAAGCGTCCTCCGCCTGCGCGCGGCGGACCGAGGCCCGTCACCCTCGGCCGATCGTCTCCGGCCGCGTCGCCGCCAGGCTGGCGAGGTTGGCGTCGATGGCGCTGATCAGGCCCCAATTCTCGATGTAGCCGGAGGGAAAGCCCGGCGAGCCCGCCTCAAGGTCCTGCTGGCGCGCATGGATATAGTCCGTCCAGCGCCGCGTCGCCGGGCGGCGATGGTGGAAGTCGTGGCAGGGCGCATCGCCGACCAGCACGAAGAGGCGGACGAAGAGGTGCACGGTCAGCATCTCCAGCCACCAGCCGGCCCAGAGCACCAGGCCGCGCAGGCTGCCCGCCCGCTCCGCCGGCGGCTCCCGCCCGGGGAAGACGCCCGCCGTCGCATGGCAGACGAATTCGCGGTTGCGCATGGCGATGAGCTCCGGCTCCGGGAAGCGGTGCTCGCAAAGAATGCGCAGCACCGTCGCCGCCTGCAGCAGCACCGTGACCGGCAGCACGCAGGCGACGAGGAAGGCCGGCAGCGCGCCGAGCATCGCGGCCGCGAGGAACGCCCCCGCCCAGCCGATGCGCCCGACGCGGTCATGCGCCGCATCGCCGGTGAAGAGGCTGGCGCCGATCCGCCGGCGCAGGAAACGCAGGTGGAAGGCCGGCGAGACCAGGCTGACGCAGACCCGCCGCCACAGCTCCCGCTTCGGCAGCCCCGGCTCCAGCCGGCAGAGGCCGAGGACGAAATCGGCGAACTCGTCCTCTTCCGTCAGCAGCTTCTTCGGGCTGTGATGCAGCATGTGCTCGTGCTGGTAGTCGTCGAAGCGCTTGAACAGCAGCAACGCCGAGACTAGCCGGCCGACCTGGCGGTTGCGCGCCCGGCTGCGGAAGACGGTGCCGTGCGAGCAATGGTGGAAGATGACCACCTGGAACAGGCCGAGGCCGCAGCTCGTCGCCAGCAGGCCGAGCGGCAGCGTCAGCCAGAGGGCGAGCGGCGCATCGGACAGGAGGAAGGGCGCGGCGGAAAGGGCGACGCCCGCGAATGTCCAGAGCAGGGCGATGGCGACGAAGCTTTCGCCCGGCCGCTCGATCGGGGATTCGCCGGGTGCAGGCCGGGCGGTAAGCCAAGTCAGGAACGGCTGCAGCCAAGACTGGATGCGTTCCGCCATCATCTCTCTTGGGTTGTTTGTCCCGTTCTCAGAGACCAGAGCCCGCTCTGCCGAATCACCAAGCCTGATAAACGTCATCTGTAGCCCTCCATCACGACCGGAGAGCTATAGCGCGGCTCAAGGCTCATGCTTCAGCAACTATTTCATTTCAATCCGCCTGAAGCGCTGCAATGACGCGTCTGCTCCTGGCGGGTGGTGCTGCTCAGCCCAGGCCGCGCCAGACCTGCCAGGGCAGCGGCGGCTGAGTGGGGGCGGGCGCCAGCCGGGTGGAGGCGAAGCGGCGGGCAACGGCCGCGGGCATCGTCACCGGGCCGAAATAGGCCGCGTCCTGCATGTCCTCGGGCGCGCATACCACGACGCCGTCCTCCCACTCCTGGCGATCCAGGGCGTCGGGCCAGTCGTCGCCGCGCCACAGCAGCGGCCGGAGGCCGGAGGCGTCCTCGACCCAGTGCCAGCCGCTCTGTTCGGGATGCGTGGGAACCCCGTCCCATTGGCGTATCATGCAAATCTCCGCGGAATCACCGGTGCATATCGCCGAATGCAGGGGGGGCGCGGCATGCGGGAGGCATCGCCGGGCGTCCCACGGGATTCGACCAGGGGCATAAGATGACAAACTGGCGCGGAAAATGAAACAGCGCTGCATCGGCAGCGCATCGGGCGCTGCATCGCCTTGGCGACAGGCGGCGGGGACACCCTCGCCCTTCGGCGCCGTCGCCGCCGCGTCCGCCGCCCCGCACGTCGCCACGACCCCGACTTGCCGCGCCTCGGGTGGCCAGCCAGCCTCGGCAACCGCCTCCCGCGCCGGGGGCGGCAGTCCGGGGGTGGAAGCCGGGCGGCGGTCCTCCCGACGTGCCATCGCCGCCGCCTGTTCCGGCGCCGTCGTCCTCGCCATCGAGGCGGCACCCGTCAAACTGGTCTGACAATGGGATTATTCCCTGATTCGGAACAGTGCTTTCCCTGGCGAGCGGCTTCAGCGCATCGGCCGGCTGGATAGACTGCGGGACGAGGCAGGGCACGGCGCCCACGCCACCCGCGTCGGAGGACCCCGCCATGACCGTTCAGCTCTCCCCCTGGCATGCCGGCGAGATCGCCCTGCAATCCTCGCTCGGCATGGCGGAGCGCATGGCCATGGTCGGCCGGCATGTGCTGCGCGACCACCTGATCGAGCAGCACCGGCTGTTCTATCCGCAGCTCCCCTTCCTCGTCCTCGGCGCGGTGGACCCCGAGGGCGACCCCTGGGCCACCATCCTTGCCGGCCATCCCGGCTTCCTCTCCGTGCCGGATGCGCAGACGCTGCACGTCGCTGCCCGGCGGGACGCGGCAGACCCGGCGGATCGGGGCATGGAGGCAGGCGATGCGGTCGGCCTGCTCGGCATCGAGCTGCCGACGCGGCGGCGCAACCGGCTGAACGGCCATGTCCGCCGCGAGACGGGCGACGAGGGCTTCGCCGTCGCGGTCGAGCAGAGCTTCGGCAACTGCCCGCGCTACATCACCCCGCACGGAGTCGCCTTCGCCCGCGACCCGGCCGGGCCAGCCCCGGCCGGCGCCGCTGCCCTGCCGCGCCTCGACCCCGCCGCGCTGGCGATGATCCGCGGCGCCGATACGGTGTTCGTCGCCAGCCATGTCGGGGAGGCCGGCGCGGGCCGGCAGGTCGATGTCTCGCACCGTGGCGGCCGGCCGGGCTTCATCCGCGTCGAGGCGGATGGCGCGCTCACCATCCCCGACTATGCCGGCAACATGTTCTTCAACACCCTCGGCAACATCCTGGTGACCGGCCGGGCCGGGCTGCTCTTCGTCGATGGCGCGACCGGCACCCTGCTGCAGCTGACCGGCGCGGCGGAGCTGCTGCCGGAGGGGCCGGAGCTCGCGGCATTCGAGGGCGCCGAGCGCCTCTGGCGCGTCACGCCGCGCCGCATTGTCCGCCGCGAGGCCGCGCTGCCGCTGCGCTGGGCCTGACGCGGCCGGGCCGTCAATCCGCCGGATGACGTCCCGGGCCGGTTTCCGCAGGCGCCGCCGAGCGCAAGCCGGTCTAGTCTCGCTCCCGGCAGGAGGGGCGCGATGGATCGCTGGCAGGCAATGCGCATCTTCGCCAGGGTCGCCGAGACCGGCAGCTTCGCCGCGGCCGGCCGCCAGCTCGGCCTCAGCCCGCCCGCCGTCACCCGCGCCGTGGCGGCGCTCGAGGAGGCGATCGGCACCCGCCTCCTCACCCGCACCACCCGCGTCGTCCGCCTGACCGAGGCCGGGGGGCGCTATGTCGAGGATTGCCGGCGCATCCTCGCCGACATCGCCGAGGCGGAGGCCGCCGCCGCCGGCGCCTACGGCACCCCGACCGGCACGCTCGCCGTCACCGCCTCGGTCCTCTTCGGCGAAATCTACGTCCTGCCGATCCTCACCGAGTATCTCGACCGCCATCCGGCGGTCAGCATCCGCGGCCTCTTCCTCGACCGGGTGGTCAATATCGTCGAGGAGGGGATCGATGTCGCGGTCCGCATCGGCCACCTGCCGGATTCCGGCATGGCGGCGCTCCGGGTCGGGGCGGTGCGGCGTGTGGTCTGCGGCGCGCCGGACTACTTCGCCCGCCATGGCATCCCGGCCGATCCGGGCGAGCTCGCCCGGCACCGGATCATCGCCCCGACCGGCGCCACGGCCTCGCTCGACTGGCGCTTCGGCCCCGGGGCGCCGCGCAGCGTGACCGTGCAGCCGCGCCTCGCCTGCAACACCAATGCGGCCGCGATCGCGGCGGCGGTGGCCGGCTGGGGGATCACCCGGCTGCTGAGCTACCAGGTCGCCGGCCTGCTCGCCAAGGGCCGGCTGCAACGGGTCCTGGCCGATTTCGAGGAGGAGCCGCTGCCGATCCATGTCATCCACCCCGAGGGCCGCCGCGCCGCGGCCCGGGTGCGGGGCTTCGTCGACCTGGCGGTGGAGCGGCTGCGCGCCGACCCGCGGCTGCACCAATAGGGCGAGGCGGCTTGCGCCCGGAGCTTCCGCTGTGATGAAAGGGTGGGAAGCGCCCCGAACCGAGGACCCGGCCCCCGCCGATGCACCACCTGCACAGCGCGCATGAGCCCGTCCTCGTCGCGCTTTCAGTCGTCATTGCCGTCCTCGGGTCCTGGACGGCGCTGGACCTGTTCCACCGGGTGCGGGCGAATGCCGGCGCCATCCGCCTCTGGTGGCTGGCCGGGGCGGCGACGGCGACCGGCGGCTCCATCTGGTCGATGCATTTCGTCGCGATGCTCGCCTACGACCTCGGCCTGCCGGTCCGCTACGAGGTGCGGCTGACCGTCGCCTCCCTGCTGCTGGCGATCGGCGCGACCGCGATCGGCTTTGCGCTCGCCGCCGCCCGCCAGGCCCTGCCCGGGCGCGGGCGCGGGCGGATCGCCGCCGCCGCCCTCGCCATGGGGCTCGGCATCTGCCTCATGCACTACGTGGGCATGGCGGCGATGCGCCTGGCGGCGATGCCGGTCTATGACCCGCTGCTGGTGACGGCATCCGGCGCGGTGGCGATCGGCGCCTCGGCCCTCGCCCTCGTTCTTGCTCTCGACGAGCGGTCCGCGCCGGCCCGCGCCCTGGGCGCCCTGGCCCTCGGCTTGGCGATCGCCGGGATGCACTACACCGGCATGGCCGCCGTCAGCTTCGAGCCGGTGCCCGGCCTGGCGGCCCGGCCGGCCGAGATCCCGGCCCAGGCGCTCGCCATCGGCGTCGCCGGCTGCACCCTGCTGCTGCTCACCCTGGCGCTGGTCGCCGCCATGGTCGACCGCCGTATCGAGCGGCTGGCCCTGCGCGAGGCCGAGGCGCTCCGCCGCAGCGAGGAGCGGCTGCGGGGCGTGCTGGAGCGTCTGCCCGTCGGCATCCTCGTCAGCGAGGCGGGCTCGGGCCGGATCCTCCTCGCCAATCCGGAGGCGGAGCGCATCCTGGCCCGCCGGCTCGATGCGGCGGCGATCGAGGCGCTCGACCGGGCCGGCGACCCGCTGGCCAACGCCCTCCGGAGCGGCGATGCGGCGGACCGGCAGCCCCTGACCCATTGCCGGCCGGATGGCGCCACCCTGCATCTCGAGCTGAGCCTCGCCCCGATGCCGGATGGGGAGGGGCAGGCGGGCCTCGCCATCGCCACCCTGCTCGACGTCACCGCGCGGGTGCAGGCGGAGCAGGTGCTGCGCCGGGCGCAGCGGCTGGAGGCGATGGGCCAGCTCACCGGCGGCGTCGCGCATGACTTCAACAACCTGCTGATGGTCGTCTCCGGCAACCTCCAACTGCTGATGCGGCGGACGGCGGACGAATCCCTGCTGCGCCTGGCCCGCAGCGCCGCCGGCGCGGTGCAGCGTGGCGCCGACATCACCAACCGCCTGCTGACCTTCGCGCGCGAGCAGGCCCTGAAGCCGGCCCCGGTGGCGCTGGCCGAGCTGCTGCCTGACATCGCCGAGAGCATGCTGGCCCGGACCCTCGGCGGCCGCATCCGAGTCGAGACGCAGGTGGAGCCGGGGCTTTGGCCGGTGCTCGCCGACCCGTCGGAGCTCGGGGTCGCGCTCCTGAACATCGCCATCAACGCGCGCGACGCCATGCCGGAGGGCGGGCGGCTAGCCATCGCCGCCGCCAATGTCCCGGCGCCCGGGCTGCCGGAGCGGCTGCGCGCCGGGCTGGCGCCGGGGGACTATGTCGCGCTGACCGTGACCGATAGCGGGGCGGGGATGAGCGAGGAGGTCCTGGCGCGGGCCTTCGAACCCTTCTTCACCACCAAGCCGGTCGGCCGGGGCTCGGGGCTCGGCCTGTCGCAGGTCTATGGCTTCGCCCGGCAGTCCGGCGGCACGGCCCAGCTCGCCAGCCACCCCGGCGAGGGTACGCAGGTGACGCTCTGGCTGCCGCGCGCGGCCCCCGCCTCCGCCGAGGCCTCTCCGCCCGGTGAGCGCGTGGCATGAGCGGCGCCCTGGTCCCGCGCCCGCTCCCTTCCTAGAGTAGAAGAATGGCCGCCTCGACAGCGCTCCGCCGGTCCACCTTCAGCGCCGTCCCGGTCGCGGGCGACGAAGGCATCCGAACGCGCGGGCCGGGCCCGGGGCCGGCGGCCCTGCCGGTGCGGCCGCCGGGCGCGCTCGCCCTCGCCGGACGCCGCGTCCTCGTCGTCGACGACGAGCCGATGATCCTCGAGATCCTGGTCGAGCATTGCGCCTCGCTCGGCCTTATCGTCTTCGAGGCGAGCGACGGCGAGCCGGCGCTGCGCGAGATCGAGCAGCATCCGGAGATCGAGGTGCTGGTGACCGATGTGCGGATGCCGGGGCTGGACGGCCCGGCGCTGGTCGAGCAGGCACTCGTGCTGCGGCCGTCGCTCAAGGTGATCTTCGTCACCGGCTACACCACGCACAACAGCACCGCCTGGCCGATCCTGCGGAAGCCATTCGAGCTCGAGGCCCTGGACACGGCGTTGCGGCAGGCGCTGTTGCCCTGAGCCGCGGCCTCATCGACCGCCGGGGCGATGCTTCCGGCCGGGCCTCCGGTTGTATCGCGGTCCAGCCTGCAACCTTTGCGGGTAAACACTCCGTGCGGCCCTCGCTTGCCACTCGACGGGCGCCCCGTCCTCCGGTGACCTTCAAGAGGCCAGACCTGGTGCACAACCTACCGAAGGCGCCGATGACTGTACTTCTGGTCGAAGACGATCCGATCGTTCGCTCGACGCTTGCGGAGTTCCTGGAAGCCGCAGGCTGCGAGCTACTGGAGGCGACGGACACGCCCGCGGCGCTGGCGCTCCTGACCGATCCGGCTCTGCAGATCGCCATCCTCGTCACCGACATCAATCTCGGGCAGGGCGATGACGGGCTGACGCTCGCCGCCGAGGCGCGGCGCCGCCTGCCCGGCCTCGTCATCTTCTACGTGACCGGAAGCCCCGAGCGAATGATCGGCAGGGCACCGCCGCCGACGGAACGGGTGTTCCTCAAGCCTTTCAATCCAGACGATTTGGTGGTCGCCGTGCTACAAGCTGCCAGGCCTCGGGGAAGCCTTTGGCGCCCCGCCCCGAGCCTGACGGATTCGTGAGATTGCCATGACGGACGAGGACAAAATTGTGATCGTCTCTACCCAAGATGTATGCCTTAAAGGATAATGCAATCTCACGGGGCGTCTGCGCCTTCTGTTGCAACCGCCTCGGCGCCGCATTGTGGGAGAGTCTGTAAATGCCGATCCGCCGCCGGATGAGCGAGGCAGCCTCCTATGTTTGACGCCCATATGGCGACGCCATCGCAAGCCTCCGGCACGATCCGGCTGGGCTACGGCAAGCATGCCGACCCGCACATCGCCGTCCGCCAGTGCGCCGCCGCCATGGGACGGGTGACGCCGAAGCTGATGCTGGCCTTCTGTGGCGGCCGGCATGCGCCGGGGGCGGTGCAGGCGGCGCTGCACGAGGAATTCGGCCCCGTTCCGGTCTACGGCGGATCCGCCGCCGGGGCGATCGGCCGCGACGGCTTCGGCTATGGCGGCTTCGAGATCGGCCTCATCGCCTTCGAGGACCCGGCGCTGGCGCCGCAGGCGGTGGTGACGCATGGCCTGCTCGCGGATGCCCGCGCCGCCGGCAAGGAGCTGGGCGAGGCCGTCGCCGCCATCGCCACCGAGGGCGCCGCGGTGTTCCTGCTCTTCGACAGCGTCGCCAGCGGCTCGCCGCCGCGGCTGCACCATGCCAGCCGGATCGTCGAAGGCTTCCATGCCGGAGCTGGCAACAAGCCGGTCTGCCTGTTCGGCGGCGGCCTGCTGACCGACATGAACCTCTCCGACGGCTGGGTCTTCGACGGCGCCGGCATCGCCAAGCATGCGGCCGTGGCCCTCGTCTTCCCGCCCACGGTCCTGGCCGAGACGATCATCATGCACGGCTGCCGGCCGGTCAGCGCCTTCATGGAGATCACCCGCATCAACGGCGCGGAGGTCTACGAGCTCGACGGCAGGCCGGCGCTGCAGGTGATCGAGACCATGCTCGGCCTGCCGCTCGGCGGCTCGCGCGGGCAGGAGCTCTCGCTCGTGGCGACGCTCGGGCAGAAGCAGGGCGATCCCTTCGCCCCGCATGACGAGAACCTCTACGTCAACCGCCTCATCCTCCGCGCCAACCCGGCGACCGGCTCGGTGACGCTGTTCGAGCCGGATTTCGCCTGCGGCGACCGGGTGCAGATCATGAGCCGCGACAACCGGCTGATGCTCGATTCCGTCGAGCGCGGCGTGGCGGATGCCAATCGCCGCCTGGTGGGGCCGGACAGCCTCCTCGCCCTCTATGTCGACTGCGCCGGGCGGGCCAGCGCCCGCAGCGGCGCGCCGATCGAGGAGGCGGAGGTCATCCGCCACGGCCTCGACGCCAGGCTGCCCTTCCTCGGCTTCTATTCGGGCGTGGAGATCGCGCCCTTCGCCAACCAGCCGAGCCGGCCGCTCGACTGGACCGGTGTCCTGGCCGTGCTGCGGAGGCGTTCCTGATGGCCACCAGTGCACCCCTCGCCTCCCTCGGCCAGGTCGAACGCGAGCTCGCCTACTACCGGCGGGAATGCAACGACCTCGGCGCCCGCCTGCTCCGCCTGCAGGAGGAGCAGAGCCAGGCCTTCCGCGAGGCGCGGCGCAGCCGCACCGTCGCGAAGCTGATCCGCGAGGCCTACCGCCTGGCCGACATGCACATGACGGCGGAGGAGATCGGCGCCGCCCTGCTCGAGGTCGTCGTCGAGAACGCGCTTTGCGACGGCGCCGCGCTGCTGCAGCAGGATGCGGTGGAGGCGGGGTGCTTCCACGTCGTCCATGCCATCGGCCAGGTCGCCGCGCCCACCGTCCGGCTGACCATGCCGCCCGGCTTCTTCTTCACCACCGCGCGCAGCGTGCTGGAGCCGCAGGCCTATACGCTGACCAGCATCCTCGGCCTGCCCTACATCCTCTGGGCGCATGACCGCTCGACCGGCCATGCGCTGATCCTCGGCAACCGCTCGGAAAGCAATGTCAGCCGGCCCTACGAGCCGGGCGACCAGGAGCTGATCGAGGGCGCGCTCTCGGTCTATATCGACGTGCTGCTGCGCAAGCAGGCGGAGACGGAGCTGCGCGCCGCCAAGGCAACGGCCGAGCGGGCGAGCGAGGCCCGCGCCCGCTTCCTCGCCACCCTGACCCATGAGCTGCGGACGCCGCTGACCGCCATCATCGGCTTCTCCGAGATGATGCTCCCCGGCTCGCACTACCAGCTGACGCAGGGCGATGTCGGCCGCTATGCCGGCCATATCCAGGATGGCGGCAGGCACCTGCTCGCGCTCATCGACGGCATCCTCGACTACTCCAGCCTGGAGCAGGCGCTGCCGCGGCTCTCGCCGCAATGGCTGCCGGCCGAGGCGGTGCTGGCGGAGACGGTGAGCCTCGTTGCCGGCCTGGCCCAGACGCGGGAGGTGGCGGTGGAGATCCTGCCTCCCGAGCAGCCCGTCGCGGTCTTCGTCGATCCGCTGCGCTTCCGCCAGGTGCTGCAGAACCTGCTCGGCAATGCGGTGAAATTCGCCCCGGCCGGGAGCCTGGTGGAGGTTGCCGTCGCGCGGGAGGCTTGCGGCGGTGCCGTCTTCTCCGTGCGTGACTACGGCATCGGCATGCGGCTGGAGGACATCCCCCGCGCGCTCGAGCCCTTCCAGCAGCTCGATGGCGGCCTGGCGCGGAAGGCGGGCGGCATCGGCCTCGGCCTGCCGATCGCCAAGGGGCTGGTGGAGGCCCATGGCGGCAGCCTCTCCCTCGAGAGCGCGCCCGGCGAGGGGACGACCGCGCGGGTCATACTGCCGGCGGAGCGGGTGCGCGAGCAGGCCCGGCGCTGAAGGCCGGTTGCCAAACCGCATGAGGGTTGCAAAGTCTCCGGCACGCTGACGCCGGAGGGACCCATGGCCGCCGAGACCCCGCCTACCCGCGACCGGCCGGGCCTCTCCATCCGCACCGTCGGCGTGGTCGGCCTCGGCAATATGGGCCTCGGGATGGCGTCCAGCCTCGTCCGCGCCGGCTTCGCCGTCGAGGGCCATGACATCAATCCGGCCCGCCAGGGCGCGGCCGAGGCTGCCGGCCTCCGCTTCCGCGCGAGCCTCGCGGGGCTGCTCGGCGCCGCCGATGCGCTGGTCTTCTCGCTGCCCTATGCCCGCGACGTGGAAGCCGTAATCACCGTCCCCGGCGGGCTGCTGGAGCGGCACGACCGCAAGGTGGTGGCGATCGACACCTCCACCTCGGACCCCGGCACGTCCCGCCGCCTCGCCGCGCGCCTGGCCGAGGCCGGCCACGGCCTGCTCGATGCCCCGGTGAGCGGTGGCCCCTCCGGCGCGGCCGCCGGCACGCTCACCATGATGATCGGCGGCAGCGAGGCGGATCTCGACCTCGTCCGCCCCGTCCTTGCCGCCATGTCCGGTACGCTGGTCCATGTCGGCCCCTCCGGCGCCGGCAACATCGCCAAGCTCGTCAACAACATGCTCGTGGCCGCGCATCTGGTGACGACGGGGGAGGCGCTGCGCCTCGCCGAGGCCGCCGGCCTGCCCGCCGCTGCGGTGCTGCCCGTGGTCAATGCCGCGACCGGCCGCAGCGCGGTGAGCGAGGCCATGGTCCCGCGCTGGGTGCTGCCCGGCAGCTTCGACAGCGGCTTCTCCGCCGGGCTGATGCGGAAGGATGTCGGCCTGGCCATCGCGCTCGCCAAGGAGGTCGGCTGCCCGATGCCGCTCAGCGCCGCCGCCGCCCGGCTCTGGACGGAGGCGCGCGGGCGCATCGCGGATGCGGACGACTTCACCCGCATGGCCGATTTCCGCGCACAGCCCGTGGGCTGAGCTCAGTCGCGGAAGGCGCGGCGGAGGAAGTGGCGGACCGGGGTCAGCATCATGTTCAGCGGGGTGCGCGGCGTGCCGAGGATGTAGAGCTCCGCCGGCATGCCTGCGACGAGCTGCACCTCCGGCACCAGCTCGAGCGTGCGCGGGTCGAGTTCGACGCGCACCGGGAAATAGGGCACGCCGCCATCGGGCGGGACGACCGCATCGGCGCCGACCGTGGTGACATGGCCATGCACCATCGGCACGCTGCGCACCTTGTAGGCCGTCAGCCGGATGTTCGCCGCCTGGCCGACCGTGACCCGCTCGTTCCCCTCCTGCCGGACCCGGGCGTCGATGACCAGCCGGTCCCGCAGCGGCACGAGGTCGAGGATCGGCTGTCCAGGCAGGATGCTGGCACCCGGGGTGAAGGCCTGGACATTGGTCACCCGCCCATCCTCCGGCGCCACCACCTCGCGCCGCGCCAGCACGTCCTCCGCCGCGCGGAGCTGCTGTTGCGCGGTGGCGATGGCGGCCTCGGTGGACTGGATGTCGGTGGCGATGTCGGCCAAGCGCTGCAGGCGGATGCCCTCCAGCTGCCCTTGCGCCTGGATGATGCCCTCGCGCAGCTGCCTCTCCTGCGCCTCCGCCTGGCCGATGGCGGCGACGAAGGTTGCCTCCTGCTGCTGGAGGTTCAGGATCAGGAAGCGCGAGGCGAAGCCCTCGGTCAGCAGCCGGTTGTAGCCGGCGATCTGCTCCCGCACCGCCAGCACCTGGCGCTGCGCGCCCTCGCGCTGCGCCCGGGCCCCGGCGACCTGCTCGCGCAACTGGCTGACCGAGCGCTCCTGCACCGCCACCTGCCCGTCGAAGGCGGCCCAGCGGGCGCCGAAGAGCGCCTGCTCGGCCTGCAGGAAGACGGCGATGGCTGGGTCGGCCCGGCCCTGTTCCGCCACCTCCGGCGGAAAGGCGAGCCGGCGTTCCCCGGCCTGCTCGGCGGCGAGCCGGGCCGCCCGCGCCCGGGCGCTCCAATGGGCGGCGCGGGCCTGGATGGCGCTGGCCTCGGCCTGGGTGACGTCGAGCTGCAGCAGCGGCTGCCCCGCCTGCACCACGCTGCCTTCCTGCACCATGATCCGGCGCAGGATTCCGGGCTCCAGGAGGTTGATCGTCTTCCGCCGGCCCTCGGGGACGAGCTGGCCCGCCGCTCCAACCGCCTGCTCCATCGTCGTCATGGTCGCCCAGCCGACGAAGGGGATCAGCGCCAGCCCGAGGCCCAGCGCCGTCAGCCGCAGCATGTGACCGAAGCCCGGCCGCTCCGGCACATGCCCGACCTGCTGCCGCAGCACCTCGAGCGGTACCGGGGGGAGGGCGGTGGGCCGGCTTTGCGGGACCATGAGCTGCAACGGCGATCACTCCTCGTCAGCGGGCTTTGCGGGGAGCCGGCCTCACCTTCTAGTAGGTGCGGTTTACCAATCTTTTGCCGGATAGGCGCGCCCCTCCGGCAACGGCGATGTGGCCGGGATGCCACGGCGCCCGCTTCGCGGTTGGCATGGCAGCCAAGGCGAACGGCCCGAGAACGCCGTTCGCTGGCGTGTCGGCACCGCCAGCCATGCGAGCTGTCCCAAGGCTTATCCCCAGTCTTCTCCACGGCATTGGGGATAAGCTGGCGCTTGACCTTCACGGTGCCGCATCGGCAGCGTCCCGGGCGACGACGATCGACGTAACCTGCGACGTTCCATTGTCCTGGCGAGCCATCCCGAAGATGGCGCTGTCCTTCCGGCCGTCCTTTTCATGAGCGCGCGCCGCCCAACACGCTCATTCCCTGGTCTTCAGCAGGCCCGAGGCGAGGCATCGAAACGCTTCGACGGCCTTGGTGAGGACGGCAGGCGGGTCGTCCGATGCGGCAACCCAGAGCGCGGCATTGAGCGCGGCTCCGTTGACCAGCCGGGCCGCAGCCTCGGCATCCACGGGCACCACCGTCCCCGCGGCAATCAGCGCCTCGATCGTCTCCGTGGTCGTCCGGAGGCAGGCGTTCTGGCCTGGCCACTGCGAGGGGTCGCCGAGCACGGCCGGGCCGTCCAGCAGCATGATCCGCTGGATCTCCGGCTCCAACGCCAGCCCGATATAGGCCACTCCTTCCTCCAGGAAGCCAAGCCAAGGGGTCTCCGCCCGGTCGCGCGCGGCGCGTGCCTTCGCCACCATCTCCGCGTCGAGCTGTTCGATCACGGCGCGCAGCAGGCCCTTCTTGTCGCCGAAGTTGTGGTAGAGCGCGCCTCGCGTCAGCCCGGCGGCGGCGGTCAGCTCGTCCATCGATGCGGCGGCGTAGCCCTGTTCCGCGAAGGCCGCCCGCGCCGCCCGGATGAGCTTGGCCCGGGTCTCCTCCATCATCCGTGCGCGCTGTCCCGCAGCCATCAGCACCCCCGATCCCGACATGTGCTGCGTATGCCAGTTGACATACGGGACGTATGCGACGATGTGTTTGCATACGGGGCGTATATGAACATGGCCTCGCCGCCGGGAAAGGGTTTCCTGGCCCGAAAAGAGAGGAGTCCAGCCATGGCCAAGCGCGACGCGATCTTCCCACCCGGACGGCAGGCGCTCTACGAGCGGCATCGCTATTCCGCGGCGATCCGGTCGGGCGACCTGCTCTTCGTCTCCGGCCAGGTCGGCAGCCGCGAGGACGGCTCGCCGGAGCCGGACTTCGCGAAGCAGGTCGAGCTGGCCTTCCACCGGCTCGACGCCGTGCTGAAGGCGGCGGGTTGCAGCTTCGACGACGTGGTGGACGTGACCACCTTCCACACCGATCCTGAGGCGCAGTTCGAGACGGTGATGGCCATCCGCGACAAGGCTATCGGCGCGCCGCCCTATTCGAACTGGACGGCGGTGGGCGTGACTTGGCTTGCCGGCTACGACTTCGAGATCAAGGTCATCGCGCGCATCCCCCAGGCGGCCTGAAGGAGCCGGGGGCGGCACGGGCGGTGGCGTTCTCGAACCCGCGCGGCCTGTCCTCGCCTCCGGCGCCCTCGAGGATCCAGCCAGATCCCGCTTCCCAACCGATGACGCAGGCCGGAATGGGTCCGACCCGCGCGGTGACCGGCAGCGCCTCAGCCCAGCCGCAGCCGTGCCTCCGTCGCCAGCCGGTCCGCCCGCTCGTTCATCGGGTCGCCGGCATGGCCGCGCACCCAGCGCCATTCCACCTGGTGCGGCTTGGCCGCCGCCAGCAGCCGCTGCCACAACGCCATGTTGGCGACCGGCTCCTTCGCCGAGTTGCGCCAGTTGTTCCGCACCCAGCCGTTGATCCAGCGGCTGATGCCGTTCCGCACGTATTCGCTGTCGGTATGCAGCACGACGCGGCAGGGCCGCTTCAGCGCCTCGAGCGCGCTGATCGCCGCCATCAGCTCCATGCGGTTGTTGGTCGTCTCCGGGTCGCTGCCGGAGAACTCCCGCTCCGTCCCGCCGTAGCGGAGGATTGCCGCCCAGCCGCCCGGGCCGGGATTGGGCTTGCAGCCGCCATCGGTCCAGATCTCGACCGGAGGCTGCGTCTCGTCAGAGGCCAAGCGCGCCAGGTCCTTCGGCAGCGGCGAAGAAGCGGAGCTTCGCCAGGTATTCCAGGGGGTCCTTCCGCGTCACCAGCGCGCCGGCGGGCGTCGCCGTCCAGTCGTAGAGGCGGGTGAGGAGGAAGCGGATGGCAGCGCCGCGGCAGAGCACCGGCAGCGCCGCGCGCTCGGCTGCCGAGAGCGGGCGGATGCGCTGGTAGGCGGCGAGCACCGCATGCGCCCGCGTCACGTTGTAGGCGCCGTCCGCATCGAAGCACCAGGCATTGAGGCAGACGGCGATGTCGTAGGCCAGCAGGTCGGTGCAGGCGAAGTAGAAATCGATCAGCCCGGACACTTCGGGCTTCCCGTCCGCGCCGGGCAGGAAGAACACGTTGTCCGGGAACAGGTCGGCATGGATCTGCCCGACCGGCAGCAGGCCCGGCGCCGGCCAGGCGGCGAGGATCGCGGCCAGCCGCGCGTCCAGCTCGGCGACGAGGCCCGGCTGCACCGCATCGCCCCCTGGCCTGCAGCGCTCCAGTAGCGGCCTCCAGGCCGCAGGGCCGAGCCCGTTCTGCCGCTGCGCGGTGAAGTCCTCCCCCGCCGCATGCAGCCGCGCCAGCGCATCGCCGAGCGGCGCGCCATGCTCGGGCCGCACGCGCCGCGGCCAGACGCCGGGGAGGAAGGTGCAGATCGCCGCCGGCCGCCCGGCCAGCTCGCGCAGCGCGACGCCATCCCGTGCCTGGACCGGCTGCGGGCAGCGCAGCCCGCGCGCCGCCAGATGCTCCATGAGGCCGAGGAACCAGGGCAGCTCCGCCGGGTCCACGCGCTTCTCGTAGAGGGTGAGGATGAAGTCGCCCGCGCTGGTCTTCAGCGCGTAGTTCGAATTCTCCACCCCCTCGGCGATGCCGCGGAAGGCGACGAGATCGCCGAGCGGGTAGGCGCCGAGGAAGGCCCTGAGCGCCTCGTCGGTGACTTCGGTGTAGACGGCCATTGCCTGCTAGCGCGCACCCTCGGTCTGCAGCGCGCCCGGCAGCTTGAAGGTGATGGTCTCCTCCGCCACCACCACCTCCTCGATGGCCAGCGTGAAGCGCTCGCGCAGCCGGGCGAGCACCTCCTCCACCAGGACCTCGGGCGCGCTGGCGCCCGCGGTGACGCCGATGGTCGTGAGCCCCTCGGCCAGGGACAGGTCGAGGTCCCGCCCGCGCTGCACCATCACCGCCCGCGGGCAGCCGGCGCGCTCGGCCACCTCGACCAGGCGCAGCGAGTTGGAGGAATTGGGCGCCCCCACCACCACCATCAGCTCCGCCCGGTCGGCGATCGCCTTCACCGCCGCCTGGCGGTTGGTGGTGGCGTAGCAGATGTCCTCCTTGGCCGGCGCATGGATCTCGGGGAAGCGCTCGCGCAGCGCCGCCACGATATCCGTCGTGTCGTCGACCGAGAGGGTGGTCTGGGTGATGAAGGCGAGCGGCACGCCGCCCGGCACCGCGGCGGTGCGGGCCTGGGCCTCGTCCTCGATCAGGGTGACGGTGCCCTCGGGCAGCTGGCCCATGGTGCCGACCACCTCCGGATGCCCGGCATGGCCGATCAGCAGGATGTGCCGGCCGCGGCTGAAATGCTGCTCCGCCTCGCGGTGCACCTTGCTGACCAGCGGGCAGGTGGCGTCGAGGTAGAAGAGCTTGCGCCGGCTCGCCTCGGCCGGGACCGATTTCGGCACGCCATGGGCGGAGAAGACGACGGGCGCGTCGTCCGGCACCTCGTCCAGCTCCTCCACGAAGATGGCGCCCTGCCGCTCCAGGCTCTCGACCACGAAGCGGTTGTGGACGATCTCGTGCCGGACATAGACGGGGGCGCCGTAGCGGCGGATCGCCTCCTCCACGATCTTGATCGCGCGGTCGACGCCGGCGCAGAAGCCGCGGGGACCGGCGAGCAGGACGTTCAGCCGGGGCAGGTTGCGCTCGGGCGCATCGGGGTGCAGGTCCATGGTGCCTCTCGCTCGCTGGCGCTATTTGCCGTGCCGACGGGCCGGCGGGCACAGTGGGCGGGGCGCACACTAGCGGCCCGCCGTCCGGGCTCAAGGGGGATATGGTGATGCGGTCGAGTCTTGTCCTGTTGGCGCTGCTTCTGGCCGGGTGTGGCGCCGGCACCGGCACCCAATTTCCCATCGCCTGCCCGAATCCGGGCCTGCTGGGGGAGGGGGCGGACCTCACCCGCTACCGCCCCGGCGGCCCGCAGGACCTCACCGGCCTCGACTACGATGCCCGGCTGGTCAGCATCAACGGCTCCTGCAAGGCCGGGCGGGGCGAGCGCAGCATCGACGTGCAGATGACGGCCGGCTTCTCGGTCGAGCGCGGCCCGGCCTCCGAGGGGCGGGCGGTCGAGCTGCCCTGGTTCGTCGCCGTGCTCGACCGGGAGACGGAGACCATCCTCAGCCGGCAGAATTTCACCGACAGGGTGGTCTTCGGCCGGAACGAGACGCGGGCCTCGGTCAGCAGCGCGCCGGTCTCCATCTCCCTGCCGGTCGGGGCGAATCGGCGGGCGGGGGACTACCGGATCCTGGTCTCCTTCCAGCTCGACGAGCAGGACCTAGCGCTCAACCGCCGCCGCGGGCCGCGCTGAGCGCCCGCAACGCGCCATTGCGCCCGCAGCCCCTGCCGGGGTAGAGAGGCGCACCCGCAGATACCGCGCGGGAGAGAGGGGCGGTTTCGCCCCCGCCGAAGGCGCAACCGGCCCCCGGAAACGCTCAGGCAGAAGGGCCGCGCGGAGAAGGGGCCTCTGGAAAGCCTGGTGCCGCAAGGCGCCGGCACCGAAGGAGTAAGGCCCGGCCCAAGGCCGGCAGCCGAATCTCTCAGGTTCACCGGACAGAGGGGGGCCACGGACTTCAACTCACGCCGCAGATGCGGTCGGGGGACCCGTGGCCGAGACCGATACACTGCTCGAGACGCCGCTCGCCGGCCTGCACCGCGCCCTCGGTGGGCGGATGGTCGCCTTCGCCGGCTATGCCATGCCGGTCCAGTACCAGGCCGGGATCATGGCCGAGCACCTGCATGTCCGCAGCGCGGCCGGCCTCTTCGACGTTTCCCATATGGGCCAGGCCGAACTCGTGGGCGCCAACGGGGTCCAAGATGCGGCGGCGGCGCTGGAGCGGGTGACGCCCGCCGACGTCCAGGCGCTGAAGCCCGGCCGCCAGCGCTACGGCCTGCTGATGACGCCGGAGGGCGGCATCTTCGACGACTTCATGGTGGCCAATCTCGGCGACCGGCTCCTCCTCGTCGTCAATGCCAGCCGCAAGCATGACGATTTCGACCTGGTCGAGTCGGTGCTGCCCGCGGGCGTCTGCCTCAACCGCCTGCCGGACCGGGCGCTGCTGGCGCTCCAGGGGCCGGGCGCCGCGCCGGCCATGGAGCCGGTGGCCCCGGCGCTGACGGCACTCTCCTTCATGGGGATCACCAAGGCGGAGATCGGCGGCATCCCGGTGATTGCCAGCCGCAGCGGCTATACCGGCGAGGATGGCTGGGAGATCGGTGCCCCGGCCGAATCCGCGGAGGCGCTGGCGAAGCACCTGCTGAGCCTGCCTGGCGTGCAGCCCACCGGCCTCGGCGCCCGCGACTCGCTCCGCCTCGAGGCGGGGCTCTGCCTCTACGGCACCGATATCGACGAGAGCACCAGCCCGGTCGAGGCCGCGCTCACCTGGTCCATCGGCAAGCGCCGGCGCATGGCCTGGGACTTCCCCGGCGCCGAGCGGGTGCGGGAGGAGCTGGCGAACGGCACCGCCCGGGTCCGCGTCGGCCTCCGCCCCGAGGGACGCCAGCCCGCCCGCGGCGAGACGATGATCCACGCCCCGGGCGGCGAGACCATCGGCAGCGTCACCTCCGGCGGCTTCGGCCCCTCGCTCGGGGCGCCGATGGCCATGGGCTATGTCGCCCGCCCCCATGCCACCGATGGCACCCCCATCGAGTTGATCGTGCGCGGCCGGCCGCTCGCGGCCCGCATCGCGCCCATGCCCTTCGTTCCCCACTGCTACGCCCGCTGAGGACACCGACCCATGCCAGAGCTGAAATACACCCAGGACCATGAGTGGGTGCGGGCGGACGGCGACGCCGCCACCATCGGCATCACCGACCATGCGCAGAACGCCCTCGGCGATGTGGTCTTCGTCGACCTGCCCGAGGTCGGGCGCGAGGTCGCGGCCGGTGAGGCGATCGCCGTGGTGGAGAGCGTGAAGGCCGCCTCCGACGTCTACGCCCCGATCGCCGGCCGCATCGTCGAGGTGAATTCGGCCCTCACCGACGACCCCGGCCTCATCAACCGCGAGCCGACCGGCGAGGGCTGGTTCTTCAAGATCGAGCCGTCCGACGCTTCCTCCATCACCGCGTTGATGGACGAGTCGGCTTACGCCGCCTTCGTGGACAGCCAGGCATGAGCGCCCTCGCCGAACTTGCCGCGCTGGAGGAGGGCACGGAGTTCGCCCGCCGCCATATCGGCCCCGGCCCGGACGACATCACCGAGATGCTGCGCGTCGTCGGCGCCGAGAGTCTCGAGGAGATGGCCAGCCGCACCGTGCCAGCCGCGATCGCTGGCGCCGATCTTTCCGCCCTGCCGCCACCGGCGACCGAGGCCGAGGTCATCGCCGAGCTGCGCGGCCTGTCCGAGCGCAACAGCCGGGTGAAGTCGCTGATCGGCCTCGGCTACCACGGCACCCATACCCCGCCGGTGATCCTGCGGAACGTACTGGAGAACCCCGGCTGGTACACCGCCTACACGCCCTACCAGGCGGAGATCGCCCAGGGGCGGCTCGAGGCGCTGGTGAATTTCCAGACCATGGTGGCCGACCTCACCGGCCTGCCGGTCGCCAATGCCTCCCTACTCGACGAGGGCACGGCGGCGGCGGAGGCGGTGGCGCTGGCCCAGGCGGCGCATAAGGGCAAGTCGACCACGCTGCTGGTCGCCGCCGACCTGCACCCGCAGACGCTCGCGGTGGTGCGGACGCGGGCGGAGCCGGTCGGCCTCCGCGTCGTGGTGGTGCCGCCATCCGGCATCGCCGAGGCGGCAGCGGCCGAGAAGCCCTTCGCCCTGCTGCTGAACTATCCCGGCACCACCGGCGAGGTGCGCGACCTCGCACCCGAGATCGCCGCGGTGCAGGCGGCCGGGGGCCTCGCCATCGTCGCGGCCGACCCGCTCTCGCTCTGCCTGCTGACGCCGCCCGGCGAGATGGGCGCCGATGTTGTCATCGGCAGCACCCAGCGCTTCGGCGTCCCCCTCGGCTATGGCGGGCCGCATGCCGCCTACATGGCGGTGAAGGACCCCCTCAAGCGCCTGCTGCCCGGCCGGCTGGTCGGCGTCTCGGTCGATGCCGCCGGCAACCCGGCGATGCGCCTCGCGCTCCAGACCCGCGAGCAGCATATCCGCCGCGAGAAGGCGACCTCCAACATCTGCACCGCGCAGGTGCTGCTCGCCGTCATGGCCGGCATGTATGCCGTCTGGCACGGGCCGGAGGGGCTGGCGCGCATCGCCCGCCGGGTGAACCTCCAGGCGCGGCTGCTGGCCGATGCGGCGCGGCGCGGCGGCTTCACGCTGCGGCACGGTGCCTTCTTCGACACCATCGCCATCGAGGCCGGGGAGCGGGCCGATGCGCTGATGCAGGGCGCCGTGGCCCGCGGCTTCAACCTCCGGCGCGCGGAGGCGGGCTGCGTCTCCATCGCCCTCGACGAGACGGTGACCCGCGAGGAGCTTGCCGCGCTGGCCGAGCTGCTCGGCGGCGGCGCGCTCGAGGCGCTGCGCCCGGAGGCCAGCCTGCCCGAGGCGCTCGCCCGCCGCAGCCCTTACCTCACCGCCGAGGTCTTCCGCAGCCATCATTCCGAGCACGCGATGCTGCGCTACCTCAAGCGGCTCGAGGACAAGGACGTCGCGCTGAACCGCAGCATGATCCCGCTCGGCTCCTGCACGATGAAGCTGAACGCGACGGCGGAGATGATCCCGATCACCTTCCCCGGCTTCGCCGACATCCATCCCTTCGCGCCGGAGGACCAGGCGGAGGGCTATTTCGAGATGATCAAGCGGCTGGAGTCCTGGCTCTGCGCCGTCACCGGCTTCGCCGCCGTCTCGCTCCAGCCGAATGCCGGCAGCCAGGGCGAATATGCCGGCTTGCTTGCCATCCGCGCCTGGCACCGCGCCCAGGGCAATGAGCAGCGGGATGTCTGCCTGATCCCCTCCAGCGCCCATGGCACCAATCCGGCCTCGGCGGTGATGGCGGGGATGAAGGTCGTCGTCGTCGGCTGCGACCGCGACGGCAACGTGGACCTCAAGGACCTGGAGGCCAAGGCCGCGCAGCATGCCGACAGGCTCGCGGCGCTGATGGTCACCTACCCCTCCACCCATGGCGTCTTCGAGGAGCAGATCCGCGAGATCTGCGCCCTCATCCATCGCCATGGCGGGCAGGTCTACATGGACGGCGCCAACATGAACGCCCAGGTCGGCCTGACCTCGCCGGCCGCCATCGGCGCCGATGTCTGCCACCTGAACCTGCACAAGACCTTCTGCATCCCGCATGGCGGCGGCGGGCCGGGCGTCGGCCCGATCGGCGTCGCCGCCCACCTCGCGCCGCATTTGCCGAACCACCCCTTCCACCGCGGCGCCGGCCCGGCGACGGGCTATGGCCCGGTCTCCTCGGCGCCCTTCGGCAGCGCCGCCATCCTGCCCATCTCCTACGCCTATATCCGCATGATGGGCGCCGAGGGGCTGACGCGGGCGACCGCGGTTGCCATCCTCTCCGCCAACTACATCGCCCGGCGCCTGGAGGGGCACTTCCCCGTGCTCTACCGGGGCCTGCGCGGCATGGTGGCGCATGAGTGCATCCTCGACTGCCGCGGCTTCCAGCAGGGCGGCGGCGTCATGGTCGAGGACATCGCCAAGCGGCTGCAGGACTACGGCTACCACGCGCCGACCATGTCCTGGCCCGTCTCCGGCACGCTGATGGTGGAGCCGACCGAGAGCGAGCCGAAGGAGGAGCTGGACCGCTTCTGCGACGCCATGATCGCCATCCGCGCCGAGATCCGCGCGGTGGAGCAGGGCCGCAGCGACCGCGCCGACAACCCGCTGAAGAACGCGCCCCACACCGCCGCCGAGGTCATGGCGGAGGAGTGGACGCACCCCTACAGCCGGGAGGAGGCGGCCTTCCCGCTGCACTTCGTCCGCGCGCACAAGTACTGGCCGCCGGTGAAGCGCGTGGACAACGTCCATGGCGACCGAAACCTGGTCTGCACCTGCGCGCCGCTCGAGGCCTATGCGGAGCGGATGCACCTCCAGGCCGCGGAGTGACGCCGAGGCCCTGGCGGCGGACGGGCAACCGCACCGTCCACCGCGACCGCTGGGTCCATCTCCGCGCCGAGGCCTGGGAGACCGGGGCCGGCGCGGTGCTCGACCCCTGGTACATGCTCGACTGGCCGGATGTGGTGAATGTCGTGGCGCTGACGCCGGAGGATGGGCTGGTGCTGGTCCGCCAGTTCCGCCCCGGCCTCGGGCGGATGGCGCTGGAGCTTCCGGGCGGGATCGTGGAGCCAGAGGAGGCCGACCCGGTCGCCGCCGCCCGCCGCGAATTCACCGAGGAGACGGGATACGACGCCCCCGCCTTCCGCCTCGTCGCCACGCTGCGGAACGACCCGGCCCATGCCGGCAACCGCGTCCATGTCGTCCTCGCGGAGGGGGCTGTCCCGACCGCCGCGCAGCGCCTCGACCATGGCGAGGAGATCGCGGTTGAGGTCCTGCCCCTGGCCACAATCCTCGCGGGTCTCGCCGAGGGATTGATCGGCAATGCCAACCATGTCGGCGGGCTCTTGCTCGCTCTGCGGGAAAGCGGTCGGATGGCCCCCTGACGGGAGGAGTGCTGCCATGCCGCATGTCTTCACCGCTGCGCGCGCCGCGCGGCTGCCGAGCATGTCCGGCCGGATCTCGGTCGACATCTTCCGCCACGACTCGCTCGACGTGCGTTGGTACGCCCCCTTCGGGATGGACAACCAGACGCCGCATGACCGCGACGAGGTCTATGTCGTCGCCTCGGGCGAGGGCCATTTCCGCTGCGACGGCGAGCTGGCGCCCTGCCGCGTCGGCGACCTGATCTTCGCCCCGGCCGGCAGCGAGCACCGGTTCGAGGATTTCTCGGCCGATTTCGGCGCCTGGATGATCCTTTACGGGCCCAAGGGCGGCGAGGCCCCCTGAACCGCCGCCGGCACGCCGCGTTCCGGCCGGGTGAAGCTTCCCGGGACCCGATGCAGCGCCGCCCCCTCCTCGCCCTTGCCGGGCTTGCCACCCTGGGGGCAGCCCCGGCTCCCATGATCCGCGACACCTGGACCGACCCGGTCCGCAACCGCAGCCTGCCGGTGCTCATCCGCCTGCCCGATGCGGAAGGCCCGGCCCCGGCCGTGCTGGTCTCCCACGGCCTGGGCGGCTCGCGGGAGGGGCTCGCCTATCTCGGCGAGGCGCTGGCCGAGGCGGGCTTCCTCGTCCTCCACATCCAGCACCCGGGCACCGATGCCGGCATCTGGCAGGGCCGCGCCGACATCTCCACCGCCATGGCGGCGGCGGTGCTCGATACCGGCCAGGCCTTCGCCAGGCTGCAGGACGGCATCTTCGCCCTGGATGAAATGACGCGCCGCCCCGGCCTGCGGGAGCGGGTGGATGCGCAGCACCTCGCCATCGCCGGCCATTCCTACGGCGCCTGGCTGGTGCAGCACCTGCTCGGCCAGCGCCTGCCCGGCGGCGATTACGGCCTCACCCTGCCCGATGCGCGGCTGAAGGCAGGCATCGCCCTCTCGCCCATCCCGCCGCGCGGCCTGTCGCCCCGCTTCGCCTTCGGCCGCATCGCCCGGCCGATGCTGCATGTCACGGGCACGCTCGATTCCGGCTTCATCGACGGCGCCACGGCCGAGGACCGGGAGCTGCCCTTCCGCTCGATCAGCGGCGCGCCCCAGGCGCTGGCCGTGCTCGCCGGCGCGACCCATGCCGCCTTCGCCGATGAGCGCGCCGCCGGCCCGCGCTGGGCGGACCCGGCCTTCCACGCCCGCACGGCGGGGCTGGCCGTGGCCTTCCTCCGCGCCGCGCTGCTCGGCGATGCCGGGGCGCGCGCGGCGCTGCTCGCCGGCATGCCCGGCCTGCTCGCGCCGGGCGACCGCCTCACCTGCAAGGATTTCGGCTGATGGCAGACAAGACCCCGACCGGCGCCGCGGAGCGGATGAACACCGCCGACCCCAACTCGAAGACGACCGCCGAGAAGGTCCAGCAGGGCGGCACCACGGCAAACCCGAAGGCGAAGGTGCCGTCGGACCTCTACCCCGATCCGCCCGGCGTCACCGACAGCACGCCGGGCGGGCGCGACGACTGAGGCGCTGAAGCGCAACCCGCGGATGGCGCTGCGGTGGCTGGCCAAGCCAGGCTGCACCCATGCAACACGCACCGCCGATGACATCCCGCGACTGGGCCGTGCTGGTCGCGCTCTCCGTCCTGTGGGGCGGCTCCTTCTTCTTCGTCGCGGTGGCGGTGCGGGAATGGCCGCCGCTGCCGATCGTGCTGCTGCGCGTGGCGATCGCCGCCGCGGCGCTCTGGGGCCTGGTTGCAGCGCTGCGGCTCCCGGTCCGCCGCGACCGGGCGGCGCTCCTGACCTTCGCCGGCATGGGGCTGCTGAACAACGCCATCCCCTTCGGCCTCATCGTATGGGCGCAGGGCAGCCTGCCTTCGGGCGTCGCTTCCATCCTGAACGCCACGACGCCGCTCTGGGGCGTGCTGGTCGCCCATCTGGCGGGGGCCGAGCGGGCGAGGCCACGCCAGGTCGCGGGCGTGCTTGTCGGATTTGTCGGCGTCGCGGCCATGGTCGGCGCGGACCTGACGGAGGGCCTGTCCGGCCACGCCCTGGCGACGGCGGCGATGCTGCTCGCAACCGCTGCTTATGCCCTGGCCGGGCTGTTCGGCCTGCGGGTCCGCGCACTCGGCATCCCGCCGCTGGTCGCGGCAGCCGGCCAGACCACGGCCTCGACCCTGCTCCTCCTGCCGCCGGTCCTGCTGCTCTCGCCGCCCTGGGCCTTGCCGGTGCCCTCGCTCGCGATGGCGGCGGCGCTCGCGGGGCTCGGCCTGCTTTCCACCGCGCTCGCCTACCTGCTGTATTTCCGGCTGCTGGCCTCGGCCGGGCCGGTGAACCTGCTGCTGGTGACCCTGCTGGTGCCGGTCTCCGCCATCCTGCTCGGCGCGCTGGTGCTGGGGGAGGCCTTGGCGCCCCGCCATGCGCTCGGCATGGCGGGGGTCGCGGCGGGGCTGGCGCTGATCGACGGGCGTCTCGTCACCCGCCTGCGGGGCCGAGGCGCGGCGGCTTGATCCCCGCCAGCTCGCACTGCGCGTCGAGCATCGCCGAGAAGTCCCGCTGCCCCCAGCCGCGGCCGCGGGCGCTGCTGAAGGCCTCCCGCGCGGCAGCAGCCACCGGCAGCGTCACCTTCGCCGCATTCGCCGCCTGCACGATCAGCGACAGGTCCTTGTGCGCGAGGTCGATGGCGAAGCCCGGCTCCGTGTCGCCCGCCAGCACCTTGTTCGGCCAGTTGACCTTGAGCTGGCCGTTGGTCGCCGTCGTTCCGTGCAGCACCTCGAGCGTCTTCCCAAGGTCGAGGCCGAAGGCGGCGGAGAGCGACAGCGCCTCGGCATTGAGCTGGCAGAGGATGATGGCGAGGTAGTTGTTGACCAGCTTGGTGCGCGTGCCCGCGCCCGGCCCGCCGCAATGGTGGATGGTGCTGCCCATCGCCTCCAGCAGCGGCTTCACGCGGGCGAAGTCGGCCTCGCTCGCGCCCACCATGAAGAGCGATTCGCCCCGGTCCGCATGCCAGGCCAGCCGCCCGACCGGCGCATCGACGAAGCCGATGCCGCGCGCGGCGCAGGCGGCCGCCAACGCATCCGTCGTCTCCGGGTCGACCGTCGACATGTCCATCACCAGCCCGCCGGGCTTGATATTCGCCAGGATGCCGTCGGTGCCGAGGATGGCGGCCTGCACCTCCCGTGGCCCGGGCAGCATGGTCAGCACCACCTCGCTCGCCTGCGCCACCGCCGCGGCGCTGCCGGCCGAGGCGGCGCCCAGCTCCTCCAGCGCCGCAACCGGCCCCGGCGCGATGTCGTGCACCGTCATCGGATGCTGCTTGCGGCGGATGTTGGAGGCCATGCCGCGGCCCATCCGCCCCAGCCCGATGAACCCGATCCTGTCGCTCATGCGTCGTCTCCCTTGCGCCGGGGAGACTGGCACTGCACCGCAGGCGCGGAAAGCCATCCGCTCGTTGCGCGAGGCGGGTATTCCGCGCAATCTGGGCCCAGGAAACGAACCAGGGGAGAGCTTCCGCATGAATCGCCGCCGCTTTATCGCGACGGGTGCCGCCGGCACGGCCGGCGCCGCTGTACTGGCCACGCCGAACCTCGCCTCCGCCCAGCCGCGAATCCGCTGGCGCTGCCCGGGCAGCTTCCCGAAATCCCTCGACACCCTCTGGGGCACGCAGGAGTTCATCACCAGGCGCGTCTCGGAGATGACCGACGGCGCCTTCCAGATCCAGCCCTTCGGCCCGGGCGAGCTTGTGCCGGCGCTGCAGGTGCTCGACGCCGTGGGCAACGGCAATGTCGAGTGCGGCTATACCAGCGCCTACTATTACCTCGGCAAGGATCCGTCGCTCGCGATCGCCACCTGCATTCCCTTCGGCCTGTCCTCGCGCCAGCACTGGGCCTGGCTGACCCATGGCGGCGGGCGCGATCTCTATGCCGAGGTCTATCGCGACCAGGGCGTCGTCGGCATCCCGGCCGGCAATACCGCGGCGCAGATGGGCGGCTGGTTCAGGAAGGAGATCAAGTCGGTCGAGGATCTGAAGGGGCTGAAATTCCGCATCGCCGGCTACGGCGGCAACGTGCTCAGCAAGCTCGGCGTGGTGCCGCAGCAGATCGGCGGGTCGGACATCTACCCGGCGCTGGAGCGCGGCGTGATCGACGGCGCGGAATGGGTCGGGCCCTATGACGACGAGAAGCTCGGCTTCAACCGCGTCGCCCAGTACTACTACTATCCGGGCTGGTGGGAGTATTCCCCCTCCATCGACATGATGGTCAATGCCCGCGCCTATGACGAGCTGCCGGCGCAGTACAAGGCGGTGCTGAATGCCGCCTGCACCGAGGGCTGGCACTGGATGGCCGCGCGCTACGACGTGCTGAACCCGGCCGCGCTCCGCCGCCTGATCGCCTCCGGCACCCAGCTCCGCGGCTTTCCGCGCGACGTGCTGACCGCCTGCTACAGGGCGAGCCAGGACCTCTATTCCGAGATCGGCGCCCAGAATCCGCGCTTCAAGCGCATCCACGAGAAGTGGGACGCCTTCCGGCTGGAGCAGACCCAGTGGCTGCGCGTGGCCGAGGATTCGCTCGGCAACTTCCTCGCGGCGGCGACCGCGCAGCGTTAGGGCCAACCCGGTCAGGTGCAGCCGCCTGACCGGATCCATCGCCTCGGCCCGGTCCGCCGCTGGAGCGGGGGCCGGGCAGGGCCGACCCGACATTGGGCCGGCCAGAGTGCTCCAGGCCTATGGCGAAGGTGGCCCGGGTGCCGCCTTCGCCGATTTCGCCTTCGTCGGTCCCGCCCTCCCTGGCTAGACTTCCGGCAGGCCGACCATCCGAGAATGGCCAGCAAGACCGCTAGGGAGACGTCCATCATGAATCGCCGTGGCCTTCTCGCCGCGAGTGCCGCCGCACCGGTACTCGCTGCCCCGAGCCTTGCCTCCGCCCAGCCGCAGGTCCTGTGGCGCTCGGCCGGGAGCTTCCCGAAATCGACCGATGTGCTCTGGGGCGTGCAGGAGATGATCTCCCGCCGCGTGGCGGAGCTGACCGGCGGTGCCTTCCAGATCCGTCCTTTCGCCGCCGGGGAGCTGGTGCCGGCCCTGCAGGTGATGGACGCGGTCGGCGGCGGCACGGTGGAGTGCGGCTATACCGCCGCCTACTACTATATCGGCAAGGACCCGACGCTCGGCTTCGGCACGGTCATGCCCTTCGGCCTCAACGCCCGACAGCAACAGGCCTGGATCCACCAGGGCGGCGGCGCGGAGCTGATGCAGGAGGTCTACCGTGACCAGGGGGTGGTGGCGCTGCCCTGCAGCAATACCGGGGCGCAGATGGGCGGCTGGCTGCGGAAGGAGATCCGCAGCGTGCAGGACCTGAACGGGCTGAAATTCCGCATCGCCGGCATCGCCGGGACGGTGCTGACCAAGCTCGGCGTCGTCGCGCAGCAGCTCGGCGCGGCGGATATCTACCCGGCGCTCGAGCGCGGCGTGGTCGACGGCGCCGAATGGGTCGGGCCGCATGACGACGAAAAGCTCGGCCTCGCCCGGGTCGCGCCCTACTACTACTACCCGGGCTGGTGGGAGGCCTGCTCCCAAGGTGACCTGATGGTCAATGCCCGGATCTGGGAGGCGCTGCCGAGGCAGTACCAGCAGGTGCTCGAGGTGGTGGCCGGCGAGACCACCGGCTGGAGCACCTCGCGCTACGACATGCTGAACATGCAGGCGCTGCGGCGGCTCGTGGCCAGCGGCACCCAGCTTCGCGCCTATCCGCGGGAGGTGCTGGCGGCCTGCCACAAGGCGACGCAGGAGACCTATGCCGAGATCGGCGAGCGCAACCCGCGCTTCAAGCGCGTGCACGCGCAGTGGGACCGCTTCCGCCGCGACACGCAGAGCTGGTTCCGCGTGGCGGAGGACAGCAGCGCCAATTTCCTCTCCATCGTGGAGCGGAGCTGAGGCGATAGGGCCCGGGGAGGGAACCGCTCTCCCCGGGCCCCGGCTTCGCTTATCGCGCCGGCATCCGCACCAGGCGGAGCTGGATGTAGTTGTCCGCCGTCTGCGGCACCTCGACGCCCTGCCGCGCCGCCCAGACGATCTGCTGCTGGTGCAGCGGGATGTAGGCGACATCCTCCTGCAGCAGCTTGCTCGCCTGGCTGATCAGCGCCTGGCGCTTCCCGGTATCCGTCTCCACCGCGATCTGGTCGACCAGCGTGTCGAATTGCGGGTTCGCATAGCCGCCGTTGTTGAAGACGCCGCGGCTGCCGTTGCGCGAGCCCGCCAAACTGAAGAGCGCGTTGTGCGCGTCCGACGTCGCCGGCGTCCAGCCCAGCATGTAGAAGCTGGTGTTGTAGCGCGGCGCATTCACCTCGGCGAAGAAGCGCGCCCGGGTCTGGGCGTTCAGCGTCACGCGGATGCCGATGCGGGCCAGCATCGAGACGGTCGCCGTGCAGATCGCCTCGTCGTTGACGTAGCGGTCATTCGGGCAGTCCATGGTGACGCCGAAGCCGTTCGGGTAGCCGGCATCCGCCAGCAGCTTCTTGGCCTGGTCGATGTTGACCGCCGGCCGCACGTCATCCGCCTCGACGAAGCCGTTCACCCCCGGCCCGTAGAGCAGGTTGGAGGGGCGCGACTGGCCGCGCATGACCGTGCGCTGGATGGCGGTCACGTCGATCGCCAGCAGCATGGCGCGGCGCACCCGGACATCCTGGAAGGGGTTCTTGCCCTGCACGTCGGACTTCAGCAGCTGCGGCCGCATCTGGTCCATGCCGAGGTAGATGGTCCGCAGCTCCGGCCCCTGGATGATGCGGACGCCCTGGGTGTTGCTGATCCGCGTCACGTCCTGCGGCGGCACGGTGTAGAGGAAGTCCACCTCGTTCGAGAGCAGCGCCGCGACGCGGGTCGCGTCATTGGCGATGATGTTCAGCTCGACGCGCTGGAGGTTGTGGACCGGCTTGTCCCACCAGTTGGGGTTCGGCTGCAGCACCGTGCGGCGGTCCGGCTCCCGGCTCACCAGCAGGAAGGGGCCGGTGCCCATGGCGTTGCGCGTCGCGAAATTCTCCTCGCGCGAGGTCAGGTCGGCCGGGCGGGTGGCGTTGTTCTTCTCGGCCCAGGCCTTGGAGAACATGCCCCAGTTGGTGATCTCCTGGATCAGGATGGGGTTCGGCTGATTCGTCTCGAACTCCACCGTGTGGTCGTCGACCTTGCGGATCTCCTTCACCGAGGCCAGCACCGACTGGATGTTGGAGCCGGGTGCCCGGGCGCGCTGGGCGCTGAAGACCACGTCATCGGCGGTGAAGGGCGTGCCGTCGCTGAACTTCACCCCCTGGCGGAGATGGAAGCGCCAGACGGTGGGCGAGGGCTGCTCCCAGCGCACCGCGAGCGCCGGCTCCGGCTGCATCTGCGCGTTCCGCCGCACCAGCGGCTCGTAGAAATTGGAGCCGAAGGCCAGCAGGAAGGTCTCCTGCCGGGTATAGGGATCCATCGAGTTGACGTCGCCATCATTGGCCCAGCGGAAGGTCTGGGCCTGGGCGGAGAGGGCGGTGCCGCAGAGCAGGGCGGCAGCCAGGGCGAAACGACGCATTGTTGCTTGGTCTCCCAGCGAGATCGACGGAGGGAACCTAGCCCGGAGTGCGTGGCCCGAAAAGCAGAACGGAGGCCTTTCGGCCTCCGTCCGCAACAATCAGCGAGGTCTGGCCGGCGTCAGGCGCGCAGCCGTGCCGGCAGCCCCGCGACGGCGCTGTCGATCAGCGCCGCATCGGCCTTGGCGTCGATCCGCTCGGCGATGACGCTGCGCGCCGCCGCCACCGCGATATCCGTCGCAGCACCCCGCACCTCGGCCACCGCCCCGGCTTCCGCCGCGGCGATGCGGTCGAGCGCCATGCGCTCGCGCCGCTTGGCCGAGGCTTCCGCCTCCGCCGCCGAGGCCTCGCCGACGCGCTGCGCCTCGGCCTGGGCGCGGGCCAGCAGGTCCTGCGCCTCGGTCAGGGCCGCGGCGCGATCCGCCTCGGCCTGCTTCAGCAGCGCCTCCGCCTCGACCCGCAGGCGGGAGGCCTCGGCGAGCTCGGCCCGCACGCGGTCCGCCTTCGCATCCAGCATCCCGGTGATGCGCGCCCAGGCCATCCGCCCGACGAGCAGGAAGAAGATGACGAAGGAGACCGCGACCCAGAATTTCGGGTCGAGCCAGAAGTGTTCGTAGTGATGCTCCATCAGGCCTGCCCCCGCGCCGCGAGCTCACGCTCGACCGCCTTGGCCACGGCGGCGCTGTCGCTCCGGCCGATCAGCCGGTTGACCAGCGCATCCGCGGTGTCGGTCGCCACCTGGCGCAGCGCGCCCATGGCATTGTCCCGCGCCGAGGCGATCTGCCGCTCGGCCGCCTCGATCTGCGCCGCAAGCTTGGCGTTGAGCGCCTCGGCCCGCGCCGCGGCCTCGCCCTGCGCCTTCTGCGTGGCGGCGGCGATCGCAGCCTGCGCCTCGGCCCGCGCCTTGGCGGTGGCGGATTGGTGCTCGGCCATCGCCGCATCGGCGCGCTGCTTCGCCGCCTGGGCGCTCTCGAGGTCGCCCTCGATCCGCGCCCGCCGCGCCTCCAGCACGCCTTCCACCTGCGGCAGCGCGTAGCGCGCCATCACGTAGTAGAGGGCGCCGAAGATGATCAGCATCCAGACGACCTGGGCGATCGTCCAGGGATTGCCGAAATCCAGCTGCGGCATGCCGGCGCTGCTGGTCGCGCCCGGATGCTCGGACGCCACCTGCGCCATGGCGGGCAGGGTGGCGAGCGAGAGCAGGGCCGCGATCCGGATGGTCTTCTTCATGCTCGTCTCCCTTGCATGCCGTAGGGGAGGCGGCCCACGGCCACCCCCCTCAGCGATGCTCAGGTGAAGAGGATGAGGAAGGCGATCAGCAGGGCGAAGAGCGCCACCGCTTCCGTCAGGGCGAAGCCCAGGATGCCGATCGGGAAGACGGCGTCGCGGGCGGCCGGGTTGCGGGCCACGCTGGTGATGAGCGCGGAGAAGATGTTGCCGATCCCGAGACCGACGCCGAACAGCGCGATGACGGCGATACCGGCCCCGAGGGCCTTGGCGGCAGCGACTTCCATGTGAGTGTCCCTTCAGGGGTGGTGTGGTTGTGGAAGGTCCGAACGACGGCGGGCCTAGTGCAGGTGCACCGCGTCGTGCAGGTAGATGCTGGTCAGGATGGCGAAGACATAGGCCTGCAGGAATGCGACCAGGATCTCGAACCCGACCAGGGCGACGTTCATCGCCATGGGCAGCACTGCGCCGACGAGGCCCAGCACGCCGGCCGCCGAGCCGATCATCACGACGAAGGTGGCGAAGACCTTCAGCATGACGTGGCCGGCGACCATGTTGGCGAAGAGACGGACGGAGAGGCTGATCGGCCGCGAGAGATAGGAGATGATCTCGATCGGGATGATCAGCGGGGCGAGCGCCTTGGGCGCCCCCTCCGGGAAGAAGTAGCTGAAGAAATGCGTGCCGTGGATGGCCAGCGCCACCACCGTCACCACCACGAAGACCAGCGCGGCGAGGGCGAAGGTCACCGCGATGTGGCTGGTGAAGGTGAAGGCATAGGGCAGCAGGCCGAGCATGTTGCCGAACAGGACGAACATGAAGATCGAGAAGACGAAGGGGAAGTAGCGCTTGCCCTGGTCGCCCACCTGTCCGGTGACGATGCCATGGACGAACTCGTAGCCACTCTCGGCCAGCGCCTGGAGCCGGCCCGGAACGATGTCGCGCTTCGCCGTGCCCCACATCATCAGCGCGGTGATGAGGCCGAAGGCCAGCAGCATGTGCGCGTTGGATTGGCTGAAGCGCACGGACTCGCCGAGGGCGCCCATAAACGGCACCAGCTGGAACTGGCTCAGCGCGTCGATAGCTTTGCCTTCAGCGGCCACTGCTGCCTCTCCCGTCGCGTCAGATCTTCCGGCCACTGCGCGGGTTGAACAGCCTGTAGATGTTCATGATTCCGGCAGCGGCGCCCGCCACGAAGAACAGCAGGAAAAGCCAGGGCTTCGTCCCGAGCCATCGGTCCAGCAGCAGCCCGATCCCGACCCCGACCACCAGGGCCGAGACCAGTTCGACGCCGACGCGGAACCCGATCCCCATCGGACCGGGCGGAAGACCCCCCTTGGCATCCCCGGTCGGCTTGTCGAGACCCTGGCGGGTCCGTGCTTCCCGAAGTCGCCGCTCGAAGTCGTCGCGCTCGTTCACCCTCGCTCCTCCGTCGGACCCCGGCGGAAGGCACGGGGCTCGTAAGGCCCCCCCCGCGGAGTGTCAATCCGTCGCGCGCCGCTATCGGCCGCAACCGCTGTTTTTTCAGCGCCTTCATGCGGCGGAGGGGCAGCCTACACCGCCTCGAAGGCGCCGCTCTGCTGCCGCCAGAGCCGGGCATAGACCCCGCCCTGCCGCAGCAGCCCCTCATGCGTCCCCTGCTCGGCGATCCTGCCGTGATCCAGCACCACCAGCCGGTCCATCCGGGCGATGGTCGAAAGCCGGTGGGCGATGGCGATCACCGTCTTGCCAGCCATCAACTCCGCCAGCTGCTCCTGGATCGCCGCCTCCACCTCGGAATCGAGGGCGCTGGTCGCCTCGTCCAGCACCAGGATCGGGGCATCCTTCAGCAGCACGCGGGCGATGGCGATGCGTTGGCGCTGCCCGCCGGAGAGCTTCACCCCCCGCTCGCCCACATGGGCATCGTAGCCGGCCCGCCCCCGCCAGTCCTGCAGCCCCCTGATGAACTCCCCGGCCGCGGCCCGGGCGGCGGCGGCCTCCACCTCCGCCATCCCCGCCTCCGGCCGGCCGTAGCGGATGTTCTCGCGGATCGAGCGGTGCAGCAGGGCGGTGTCCTGGGTGACGACGCCGATCGCGGCGCGCAGGCTCTCTTGCGTCACGCCCGCGATGTCCTGCCCGTCGATCAGGATGCGCCCGCCCTCGGGGCGGAAGAAGCCGAGCATGAGGTTCACGAGGGTCGACTTCCCCGCCCCCGAATGCCCGATCAGCCCCACCCTCTCCCCGGGCTTGATGGCGAGGTCGAGGCCCTGGATCACCCCTGCCTCCCGCCCATAGGCGAAACGCACGCCCTCGAAGCGGATCTCGCCCCGCGGGACGCGCAGCGGCACGGCCCCGGGCGGGTCCGGCGCGGTGGGGGGGACGGCGATGGAGTTCATCGCCTCCTGCACCACGCCCAGATTCTCGAAGATGGCGGTGACGTTGAAGGCCACCCAGCCGGAGATATTGGCGATCTGCCAGGCCATCGGCAGGGCCGTCGCCACCGCCGCCAGCCCGATCTGCCCGTGGCTCCAGAGCCAGATGCCGGTCGCCGCCGTCGCCGTCAGCATGCAGGCGTTCAGCGTCCCGAGCAGGAAGCCGTTCAGCGTGACGAGGCGCATCTGCCGCTGAAAGGCGGCGTTCAGCCCGAGCAGCCCCTCGCGGACGAAGGCATCCTCCTGCTCGGCCCGGGCGAAGAGCTTCACCGTCTGGATATTCGTATAGCTGTCAACGATCCGGCCGGTGAGCTGGCTGCGCTGGGCGCTCGCCTCCCGCGAGCGGTCCCGCATCCGCGGCACGAGGAAGCGCAGCAGCGTCGCATAGGCGCAGAACCAGACCGCGATCGGCATGGCCAGCCGCCAGTCCGCCTCCGCCAGCAGGAGGAGTGCCGCGGTGCCGTAGACCAGGATGTACCAGACCGCATTGACCACCTGCACCACGCTCTCGCGCAGCGCCGGCCCCGCCTGCATCACCCGGTTCGAGATGCGCCCCGAGAAATCCTCCTGGAAGAAGGGCAGCCCCTGGCGGACCACCCCCCAATGGCTCTGCCAGCGCACCAGCGAGGTGAAATTCCCGTTGATGCCCTGCTGGGTGATGAGGTTCTGCAGCAGCAGCGCCCCCGGCCGCCCGACCAGCACCAGCGCCGCCATGCCGATGAGGCTCGGCCAGGCCTCGTCCCAGAGCCGGTCCGGCGCATGGCTGGTCAGCAGGGCGACCAGCCGGCCGATCATCGCCGGGATCGCGGCATCCATCAGCGCCACCAGCAGCCCGGCCAGGAAGAGCGCCGCGAAGAGCGCCCGCGCCTGGGAGATGAAGTGCCAGTAGAAGCCGGCCAGGCTGCGGGGCGGCGGGCCGTCCGGCACCGGGGTGCCGAGGATGCGCGCGGCGGGGGAGCCGGGAGGCGCGACCGGGTCGACGAGACGCTCGAAGAAGCGGAAGGGCATGCGTCCACAACGCGCGCCCCGGCGCCGGAGGTCAAGAACCACCGTGGTCCGCCGCCGCTTGAGCTTCACGAAGCCGCGCGGCGAGGCGTCTCTTGGCGCCTGGGATCGTTGCTGGCGCAATGATCTCCTTCTCGGCTTTCATGGCCGCCAACGGCCGGGCCCAATCCCTGCCGCTTTGGCTGCGCCTCCTCCTGACCGGACTGATCGTCATCGGCGGCTTTGCCGTCCGCGAGGCGCTGGGCAGCCTGCTGCCGAGCACCAACATATTCCTCCTTCCCATTTTCGGCATCGCAATCAACGCGACGCTGTTCGGCGCCGCGGCTGGCCTCGTCGCCACCCTGCTCTCAACTTTCTGGCTCATGTGGGCGTATCTGCCGCCCTATGGCAGCCTTGGCGTACAGGACGCGCGGCAGCTCTGGGCGCTCGGCCTTTTCGCCGTCATCAGCGTCTTCGTCAGCTTGGTGATCGGCACCCTCCAGGCCACCCTGCTGCGGCTGCGCGAGGCGCATGCGGCGCTGGCCCGCACCGATTCGCAGCGCCGCCTCCTGCTGCAGGAATTCCGCCACCGGACCCGGAACGACCTGCAGTCCCTCGTCGCCCTGCTGCTGCTGCGGGCCCGCTCCGCCCCCTCCTCCGCCGCCCAGGACGGTCTGCGCGAGGCGGCCGAGCATGCGCGGGCGCTGGCCCGCGTCCACACCCTCCTTGCCCAGGAGGCGATCCATGAGGACGACCCGACCCTGGTCGACAGCCGAGCCTTCGTCGAGGGCCTGGCGATGGAGCTCGCCCGCACCCATGCGACCGAGGGCTTGCGCCCGGTCGTGCTGACCGCCGAGGCGGAGGCGCATCCGCTCGATTCCGAGCGCGCCATCCTGGTCGGGCTGGTGCTGAACGAATGCGTCACCAACGCCCTCAAATACGCCTTCCCGGATGACCGCCCCGGCCGCGTGCAGGTGCGCTTCACCCGGCTCGACGGCCAGTTCCAGCTGACCATCGAGGATGACGGCACCGGCACGCCGCCGGAGGAGCAGACGGGCGGCAGCCGCGCCCGCCCGCTCGGCACCGGCCTTGGCACGCGGCTGCTGCGCGGCATGGCGGCGCAGCTCCGCGGCAGCTTCACCCGCGGCCCGGGGCCTGGCGGCGCCGGCACGTATGTGGACCTGCGCTTCCCCGCCAAGGCGCCAGGGGGCAGGGGCAGGGGCTGACGGCCTATTCCGCCGCCTGCTGGCCCTCGACCATCTCCACCGCACGGCCGAGATCGACGCTGAGCAGCCGGCTCACGCCGCGCTCCTGCATCGTCACGCCATAGAGCCGGTGCATCCGCGCCATGGTCAGCGGATGGTGGGTGACGATGAGGAAGCGCGTGCCGCTCTCGGCCGCCATCGCCTCCAGCAGGTCGCAGAGCCGCTCGACATTGGCGTCGTCGAGCGGCGCATCCACCTCGTCCAGCACGCAGACCGGCGCCGGCTGGCAGCGGAACACGGCGAAGATGAGCGACAGCGCCGTCAGCGCCTGCTCCCCGCCGCTCAGCAGCGAGAGGGCGGAGAGCTTCTTCCCCGGCGGCTCGGCATAGATCTCGAGCCCCGCCTCCAGCGCATCCTCCGAGCCGACCAGGGCCAGATGCGCCCGCCCGCCGCCGAAGAGCCGGCCGAAGAGGCCCTGGAACTCGGTATTGACCCGGTCGAAGATGGTCCGCAGCCGCTCGCGCCCCTCGCGGTTCAGCGCGCCGATCGAGCCGCGCAGCTTGGCGATGGCGGTGCCGATCTCCTCCCGCTCGCGGGTGATGGTGGCGATGCGGGCCTCGATCTCCTCCATCTCCACATCGGCGCGGAGGTTGACGGGGCCCATCTCCTCCCGCTCGCGGGCCAGACGCTCGAGCTTGCGCCGGGCGCGGTCCTCGGCGGCATCGGAGAGCTCCTCCGGCGCCGGTAGCGCCGCACCCTCGCCGAGGCGTTCGGCGACGCGCTCCTCGACGGCGGCGGCGGCCGCCTCGGCCTGGCTCGTGGCCCCTTCGGCCCGGAGCTGCGCCTCGCGCGCCGCGGCGAAGGCGGCATCCGCGCCGCGCCGGGCCTCGGCCGCCGATTGCCGTTCCGCCTCGGCGGCGGCGAGGGCGGCGGCGGCGGCGGCATGCGCCGCCTCGGCCTCGGCCAGCACCGCCCCGGCTTGGCGACGTGTGGCCGCCGCCGCCTCCGGCAGCCCGGCGAGCCCGTCATGCGCCGCCCTGGCCTCCGCCGTGCGCTGGCGCAGCTCCTCGAGCCGCCCCGCCGCATCGGCCCGGCGGCCCGCCCAATCCGCGCTCTCGGCGGCGATGGCGGCCCGGCGCGTCGCCAGCCGCTCGCGCTCCGCCCGCAACCCGGCCTGGGCCTCGAGCGCCGCCCCTTCCTGCGCCCGCGCGGCGGAGAGGGCGCCGCGCGCCGCCTCCACGCCGGAGCGGATGCCGCCCAGGTCCGGCAGCGCGGACTGCGCCGCCCGCGCCCGGTCCAGCGCCGCCTCGGCCTCCGCCGCATCGGCGGCAATGCGCTCGAGCTGGGGGGCGAGGGCGGCGGCCTGGCTCTCCGCCTGCGCCGCGGCGGCGACGAGTCGGGCCGTCTCCTCCCGCGCCGCCTGGACGGCGGCCTCGGCTTGGCCGCGCGCGGCGCGGGCCGCGGCCTCGGCCGATACCGCATCGGCCTCGCGCTGCCGCGCCACTTCGGCCGCGCGGCGCAGCCCATCGAGACCGGGCAGCCCGGCCTGTGCCTCGCGCAGCGCGGCGAGCGCCGCCTCGGCCTCTGCCCGCTCCACGCCGAGCCGTTCGAGCTGCGGGGCGAGGGCGCCGATCCGGCTCTCCGCCTGCGCCGCCGAGGCTGCGAGGCTGGCGGCCGCGGAGCGCGCCCGCTGCAGCCCCGTTTCGGCCTCGGCCCGGTGGCGACGCGCGGCCGCCTCGGCCGCGCCGGCCTCCGCCTCGGCGCGTGCCGCAGCCTGGACCTCGGCCGCCGCCGCCTCGGGGGCGGGAAGGGCGGCCAGCGCCTCGGCCGCTGCCTGCGCCGTGGCCTCCGCCTCGGTGAGCGCCTCGGCCAGCCGCGCGAGCTGCGGCTCCAGCGCACCAAGCCGGCTCTCCGCCTCGGCGGCTGCGGCGGTCAGCCGGCTGGCGTCCGACCGTGCCGCGGCAAGGCGGGATTCGGCGAGGCGCCGGGCCTCGCGCGCCTCGGCCTCGGCTGCGCCGGCGGCGGCCTCGGCGGCATCCGCCGTGGCACATGCCCCGCCCGCGGCGATGGCCGCCGCTTCCGCCTCGCCCAGCCGCGCCCGGGCTGTGGCGAGGCGGTTGCGCTGCTGCAGCCGCACCGCCCCGGGATTGGGCGCATCGGCCCGTGCCGTGTGTCCGTCCCAGCGCCAGGCGGCGCCGTCGCGCGCCACCACGGCCTGGCCGGGGGCGAGGCGCGCCTGCATCGCCGCGCCGTCCGTCTCCTTCGCTGCCCCCTCGGGCAGCAGCCCGATCTGGGAGAGCGCCCGCGCGAGGGCTGGCGGCGCCTCCACCAGGCTGGCGAGCGGCGTGAGCCCCTCCGGCAGGGTGGGCGCGGCATCGAAGGGCGGCAGGGCGCGCCAATGCCGGGCGGCGGCGGCGTCAACCGGGCTCTCCAGCGCCTCGCCGAGCGCCGCCCCCAGCGCGGCCTCCAGCCCCGGCGGGACGGTGATGGCGTCGAGCACCGGCGGCGCCGCGCTGCCGGCCCCCTCGCCGGCGGCAAGGGTCTCGCTGAGCGCTTCCACCTCGGCGGCGGCACGGGCGCGGTCGGCCTCCGCCCCGGAGGCGGCGGCACGGGTGCCGGCCTGGCGCGCGGCGGCGGCGGCACGCCCGGCCTCCGCGTCGCCGACAGCGGCGAGGGCGGCGGCCAGGGCTGCCTCTGCCTCGGCGGCCCCGGCCCGGGCGGCGGCGAGGCGTTCTGCCGGGACCGCGGCAGCGCGGGCGGCATCCCGCTCGGCCAGCAGCTTCGCATGCTGCGCCCGGGCGCCGGCGGCGCGTTGGCTGGCCGCGGCCTGCTCCGCCTGGGCGCGGTCGCGGCCGCTGCGGGCTTCCGCCATACGCCGCCGGGCGGTGGCATGGGCCTCCTGCGCGGCGACGCGGGCCGCCTCCGCGGCCTCGAGGCGGGTGCGGGCCTCGGCGAGGGCGGCATCGGCGGCGGCGGTCGCGGCCTCTGCCTCGGCCAGCCGGTCCGGCGCGATGCGCTGGGCCAGGGCGGCGTCATGGTCGGCCGAGAGGCGGCCATGCTGGGCGGCAATGCGGCCCGCCCGCTGCTCGGCCTCGGCGAGCGCGGTGCGGGCGCGGGCGGCCTCGGCCTCGGCCGCGGTGGCATCGCGCCGGGCCGTCGCCTGGGCCTCCTGCGCCGCAGCACGGGTCGCCTCCGCCTCGGCAAGCGCCATGCGGGCGGCCTCGAGGCGCGCTGCGGCCTGACGAGCTTCTGCCTCGGCCGCCTCCAGCCGGTCAGGTGCGATGCAGGCGGCCACCGCCGCCGCATGCTCGGCCGCCAGCGCATCGCGCTGCGCGAGGAGCCGCCGCGCCCGCTCCGTGCCGGCGGCGAGTTCCATGCCCGCTGAGTTGACGCGGGCGGCGATGGCCGCGGCGTCCTCCGTCGCCGCATTGGCGGCGCGCTCGGCGGCACGCGCCGCCTCCGTCGCCTCGGCGAGTGCCGCCGCGGCGGCCTCGAGCCGGGCAGGCAGGCTCGCCTCCGCCTCGGCCAGCGCCGCATCCTCGCGCGCCAGCCGCCGCTCGGCGGCGAGCGCGTCGCCCTCCACCGCCTCGGCATGGGCGAGGTCGCGGGTGATCTGGGCGAAGCGCGCCTCGGCCGCCGCCAGCGCCTCGCGCGCCCGGCGCTCCTCGGCATCCAGCCCCTCGGCCTCGACGCGCCGGCGCTCGAGCGCGGTGCGCGCCGCTGCCTCCGCCTCGCGCGGCGCCGGTATGCCCCGCTCGGCCTCGAAGCTGCGGATCGCCGCCGCCTCGGCCTCGGCCTCCGCCGCCTTGGTCGCCGCCGAGGCCGCCGCGAATTCCGCCGAGGCCAGCGCCAGCGCCGCCTGGGCCCGGGCCCGCAGGAGGGCGAGCCATTCCGCCTCCGCCCCGCGCACCAGGCCGGAGAGGTTGCGGTAGCGGTTGGCCTGCCGCGCCTGGCGCTGCAGCGACTGCCGCTGCGTCTCGAGCTGGCCGAGCAGGTCCTCCGCCCGGCCGAGATTCGTCTCCGCCTGACGCAGCTTCAGCTCCGCCTCGTGCCGGCGGGCGCGGAGGCCGCTGATGCCGGCTGCCTCCTCCAGCACCTGCCGCCGCTCCTCCGGCTTGGCGCCGATCATCGCCGAGACGCGCCCTTGGCTCACCATGGCCGAGGCGCGCGCGCCCGAGCCGATATCGGCGAACATGGTCTGCACGTCCCGCGCCCGGACCTCGCGTCCGTTGATCCGGAAGGAGGAGCCGTCGCCGCGGGCGATGCGGCGGATGATTTCGAGGTCCGGCGCGTCGGCATTGGGCGGCGGAGCGAGGCCGGCCGCCTCCTCCAGGTAGAGCGAGACCTCGGCCAGGTTCCGCCCCGGCCGGGTCGCCGTGCCGGCGAAGATCACGTCCTCCATCTCGCCGCCGCGCATGGAGCGGGCGGAGGTCTCGCCCATCGCCCAGCGCAGCGCCTCGACGACGTTGGACTTGCCGCAGCCATTCGGCCCGACGATGCCCGTCAGCCCCGGCAGCACCTCGACCAGCGTCGCCTCGGCGAAGCTCTTGAAGCCGGCGATGCGCAGCCGGGCGAGCGTCGCCCTCGGCGCATCACGCCGAGGCTCCTCCGAGGCCGGGACCTCCTCCGCCTGGACCTCGTCGCTCAACCGCGCCTCGCTTCCTCGGCAAGCTGCTTGAACTTATCGAAGGGCATGTCGCCCGACTGGTTGATGGTCTTGCGGCCGCGGAAGGAGAAGCTCGGCGTGGCCGAGACGTTGAACTCCTTCTCGGCCACCTGCCGCTGCGTCAGGATGGCGCGCTTCAGCCCGTCATCGGCCAGCGCCTCGTCGTACTTCGCGCGGCTCATGCCGGCGAGGGCGGCCATCTTCGCCAGCTCCTCGCGCGGGTCGCCACGGGTGAAGGCCCAGCGGTCCTGGTTGGCGAGCAGGGCACCGATGAAGCCCTCGTAGCGCTCCGCCGGCAGGCTGCGGGCGACGCAGGCGGCGGCCAGCGCCAGCTGGTCGAGCGGGAAATCCACCCAGACCAGCCGCAAGGAGCCAGTCTGGATCAGGTCCCGCTTCACCATGGGGTAGGTGTTCTGGTGGAAGGCGGCGCAGTGGGAGCAGGTGAGGGAGTAGAATTCGGTCACCGTCACCGGCGCATCGGGCCGGCCGGTGCCGCGTTCGGCCATGCGCGGATCGGCGGTCTGGGCGAGGGCGGGCGCGGCGGCGAGGGCCGGCATCGCCAGGATCAGGCGGCGGGTGAGGGGCATGCGGCCTCCAGGCAGTGTCATCCGCGGTTCCGATAGACGCCCCGGGCGAGCTTTGCCAGCGCCTCGCGCAAATCCCCTGCCGGAAGGTTACCGAGCCCCGTCTCCACCCGCTCCGGCAACGCCGCCTCCGGCTTCGGTGGCGGCCGCGCCGGGGCGGCGCCGGCGGCCTGCTGGACGAAGCGCAGCCGCTCCACGACAGGTTTTCCGAGTTGGGCGTTGATCCGTTCGATGAGCTGCGGCGCCAGGTGGCTCAGCTCCATCGCCACCGGCCCGACGCAGCCGATGGTGAGCGTGCCCGCCGTCACCCGTTTCGGGCTGGTGACGGCGGCGAGGCTTGGCCCCACGATCTCGGCCCAATCGGCCATCAGCAGGGCGCCGGCCGGGCTCTTCTTGCGGAAGACCGGCCGCGTCAGATGCGGAATGAGCGTCCCAAGCGGCCTTGGCCCCCAGACGAATCGCCGATCTTCGCTATCTTTCGCCATATGCCCTTACCCCCCGCCGCCGCGCTGCTCGCCTGGTACGACCGCCACCGCCGGACCCTGCCCTTCCGCCGCAGCGATGGCGGCCGGCCCGATCCCTACCGCGTCTGGCTCTCCGAGGTCATGCTGCAACAGACGACGGTGGCGGCCGTCGGCCCCCGATTCCAGCGATTCCTCGCCCGCTTCCCGGATATCAACGCTCTCGCCGCCGCACCGGAGGCGGCGGTGATGGAGGAATGGGCCGGCCTCGGCTACTACGCCCGCGCCCGCAACCTGCATGCCTGCGCGCGGGCGGTGGCAGCCATGGGCGGCTTCCCCCGCACGGCCGAGTCGCTGCGCGCCCTGCCGGGCATCGGCGCCTATACCGCGGCCGCCGTCGCCGCGATCGCCTTCGACGAGCCGGTAGTGCCGGCCGACGGCAATGTGGAGCGCGTCGTCGCCCGCCTCCTGGCCGAGGAGACGCCGCTGCCGGCCGCCAAGCCGCGCCTCGCCGCCGCGGCCTCCGGCTTCATGGCGGATGCGGCGGCCCGCGCCCGCCCCGGCGACTTCGCCCAGGCGCTCTTCGACCTCGGCGCCACCATCTGTACGCCGAAGGCCCCGGCCTGCGCCCTCTGCCCCTGGCGCGGCGCCTGCCTTGCCCAGCAGCGCGGCATCCAGGCCGAGCTCCCTCGCAAGTCGCCGAAGCGCGCCCGCCCGCTGCGCCACGGCGCGCATTTCCTGCTGGCCGACGCGACGGGGCGTATGCTGCTCCGCCGCCGCCCGCCGCGCGGCCTGCTCGGCGGCATGCTGGAACTCCCCGGCACCCCCTGGCGCGATGAGCCCTGGACCGGGCCGGAGGCCCTGGCCCATGCGCCCGTGCCGAGCCCCGACTGGCGTCGCCTGCCGGGCGTCGCGCGGCATGGCTTCACGCATTTCGAACTGGAGATGGTGCTCTATGCGGCCGCCGTCCCGCGCCTCGACCCGCCGGAGGGCATGGAGGCGCGCGACCGGGCGGAAGCGGCATCCGCCCTGCCCACGGTGATGCGGCGGCTGCTCGCCCTCGCCGGCTGACGCCCCGTCAGCCCGGCTCCATCCCCGCCACGGCCAGGATGGTCGCCAGGCTCGCCGACATGCCGCGCAGGCTCTCGCCCGGCTCCACATCGATCCATTCCTCGAGCGAATGCGCCCGCCCGCCGCGCCCGCCGGAGCCGATCTTGATCGCCGGGATGCCGAGGCTCATCGGGATGTTGGCATCCGTCGAGGAATACTCCTGCCGCGGCGCATAGCCATGCGCGGCGACGGCTGCTGTGGCGAACTGCACGATCTCCGCCCCCGGCGCGGTATGCCCGGCGGGGCGGTCGCCGATCGGCGTCACCTCGGCCACGACCGGCCCCTCCCGCGTCGAGCGCGCCGCATTCTCCGCCGCGACGGCGGCCTCGACGCCCGCGAGGAATTCCCGCTCCAGCCGCGCCAGCTCGGCGGCGGATTGCGAGCGGAGGTCGACCTCCATCCACACCTCGTTCGGGATGGCGTTCACCGAGGTCCCGCCGCCGAGCACGCTGACGCAATGCGTCGTCTGCGGATCCTGCGGTGCCGTCAGCCCGGCGAGGGTGAGGGAGGCCCGCGCCATCGCATAGGCCGGGTTCACCAGGCCGAAGGCGGCGAAGCTGTGCCCGCCGGGGCCACGGAAGGCGATGCGGTAGCGCTTGCTGCCGATGCCGCCCGTGACGATCCGGTCGACCTCCGGGCTGTCGACGGTGAAGAAGGCGCCGATGCGGTCGCGGTGCCGCCCCTCGGTGAAGAAGTGCCGCACCCCGCGCAGGTCGCCGAGCCCCTCCTCCCCGACATCGCCGAGGAAGAGGATGTCCGCCCGCGTGCGGATGCCCGCCGTATCCATGGCGCGGAGGAAGGCGAGGTTGACCGCGAGGCTCCGCGTGTCGTCGCCGACGCCGGGGGCGAAGAGCCTCGTCCCCTCCCGCCTGACCCGCACATCCGTCCCCTCGGGGAAGACGGTGTCGAGATGCGCCGCGACGACGACGGTGGTGCCGTTGCCCGTGCCGCGCCTGCGGCCCATGACGTTGCCGACCGCATCCTGCTCCACCTCCTCGAGCCCGTGCTCGCGCAGCATCCCGAGATAGGCGGCGGCGCGGCGCTCCTCCTTGAAGGGCGGCGAGGGGATCTCGGTCAGGCGGATGATGTCCTCGACGGTGCGGTCATGCTCCCGCTCCATCACCGCGACGGCGGCCTGGAAGCGCGGGTCGGCGAGGATGGCGGCGATGGTGTCCGCGGCGCTCATTTGCCCCCTCCCAGCAGCTCCGCCCGGATCTCGTCGAGCAGCCGCAGCCGCCCGCCCGGCAGCTCGACATGCCAGAAGGCCCAGCCGTTGCAGCTCGGCGCCTCCTGCACCGCCGCGCCCACCTGGTGGATGGAGCCCTGCGCCCGGCCGCAGCGGATCGAGCCATCCGCCGTCACCGTCGCCTGCCAGCGCCGCGCCCGGTCCACCAGCAGGGAGCCGGGGGGCACCAGGCCGCGCTCGACCAATGTGCCGAAGGGGATGCGCGGCTGCTCGCGCTTGCCGGCCATGGTCAAGGCGGCGGTCTCCGAGAGCGGCTCGATGGCCTCGATCCGGGCGCGGGCGGCCTCGGCATAGCCGGCGTCGCGCTCGATCCCGACATAGTGCCGGCCGAGCCGGCGGGCGACGGCGGCCGTCGTCCCGGTGCCGAGGAATGGGTCGAGGATCACCTCCCCCGGATTGGTGCAGGCGAGGATGACCCGGTGCAGCAGCGCCTCCGGCTTCTGCGTCGGGTGGAGCTTCGAGCCCGTCGCGTCGCGCAGCCGCTCCTGGCCGGTGCAGAGCGGGATGAACCAGTCGCTCCGCATCTGGACGTCCTCGTTGAGCGACTTCATGGCGGCGTAGTTGAAGCGGTAGCGGCTTTCCTCGCCGCGGGCGGCCCAGATCAGCGTCTCATGCGCGTTGGTGAAGCGCCGGCCGCGGAAGTTGGGCATCGGGTTCGCCTTGCGCCAGATGACGTCGTTCAGCACCCAGAAGCCCAGGTCCTGCAGCGCGACGCCGAGGCGGAAGACGTTGTGGTAGCTGCCGATCACCCAGATCGTGCCGTCCTTGCGCAGGACGCGCCGCGCCTCGGCGAGCCAGGCGCGGGTGAAGGCGTCATAGGTGGCGAGGTCGGCGAAGCGGTCCCACGCGTCGTCCACGCCGTCGACCAGGCTGTCATCCGGCCGGCGAAGGTCGCCCTTCAACTGGAGGTTATAGGGCGGGTCGGCGAAGATCGCATGCACCGAGGCGGGTGGCAGACGCTGCATCTGTTCGATGCAGTCCCCGACCAGGATCTGGTCGAGGGCAAGATCGAGCCCGGTCCCCAATACTGCCCCCACAACCTTTCCCGCACCGAATCGGCGAGGGACCACAATCGCCGGGCGGACTCGCCGGGTCAACCGAAGCGAAGCGCCGCCTGATCGACGGGTGCGAATCCCCGGCGGTGATGCGGCGAAGGCCCATGTTCGGCCAGCGCCGCGCGGTGCAGCGCCGTCGGGTAGCCGGCATGGCGGGCGAAGCCATAGGCCGGCCAGCGCGGGTCGAGCCGGGCCATGGCCCGGTCGCGCACCACCTTGGCGAGGATGGAGGCGGCGGCGATGGAGAGGCTCCGCCCGTCCCCGCCGATGACGCAGCGCACCGGGCAGGGCAGCGGCGGCGCCCGGTTGCCGTCGACCAGGGCGAGGGCAGGCGGGACGGCGAGGCGCGCGACGGCCCGGGCCATGGCGAGATGGGTGGCGCGCAGGATGTTCAGCCGGCCGATCTCGGCGGCGGAGGCGGCGGCGATGGCGCACTCCGCCTCGCCTCGCCTCGCGGCCTCCAGCAGCGCGGCGAAGGCGGCCCCGCGCGCGGCGACGGTCAGGCGCTTGCTGTCGTCGAGCAGCGCGGCCAGCGCCGGCGGCACGCCGCCCGGGAAGACCACGGCCGCCGCCAGCACCGGCCCGGCGAGCGGGCCGCGTCCGGCCTCGTCGATGCCGGCGACGCGCCCGCCCGCCTCGCTCTCCAGCGTGAAGTCAGGCCGGGGAAGCGAGGGGCTTGTCCTTTTGGACGATGGAGGTGGCGGCGATCCTCGAGGTCGCCGGCCCGTTCCTGCCGCCAGGCGGCACCTGGAAGCCCTCGCCCTCCATGATCACCGAGGATTCGATGCTGGGACGGGCATGGCGGGCGATGACGGCATGGGGCCCGATTTCGATCGTCATCAGGATGGAGGCCTTGCCGTCGCCCGATGGGCGCCAGTGCCGAGCATGGTGCGGCTGAGGCCGCCCGTCTGCGCCGCCACCCGCATTGCCATCAGCCCGACCGCGGCGCAGGGGGCGCAGCCCATGAATGCCCGGCGTGAGCGCATCGACCCGTTCCTTTCCTGGCGCGGGAATCCTAGCGAAGGGCCGCGCGGGGGCATAGGCTTCCGGTCGACCAGACAAGGAGCGCCCCGATGCGCCAACGCCTGCTCGTGCCCGAGCCCTCGCCGCCCTCGGTCTTCCTCGACCCGGCGAGCATGCCCTGGGAGGAGAGCGCCTTCGCCGGCATCCGCTCGAAGACGCTCTACAGCGACCCGTCCGGCATGTGCACGCTGCTGCTGAAGCTCGAGCCAGGCGCCGAGGTGCCGCTGCACGAGCATACGGCGATCGAGCAGACCTATGTGCTCGAGGGCCGCTTCGTCGACGAGGAGGGGGAGTGCCTGCCAGGCCAGTTCGTCTGGCGGCCGGAGGGCAATACCCATGTCGCCTGGGCGGGGCCGGAGGGGGCGCTGATCCTCGGCATCTTCCTCAGGCCGAATGTCTTCTCCGAGGGGCAGAAATTCTTCACCGCGGAGGAATAGGGGGCGGATGGCCGGGCCTGGGGATTCCGGCCCGGCCACCCTCTACAGCAGCTCCAACTGCCGCGCCGGAGCGGGGGTCTCCGGCGGCGGGGCGAACTGGCTGCAGTCCAGGGCCTGGGACACGACGCGGCTGCTGCCGAAGCCGAGCTTGCGCGACGCCAGGTGGAAGCGGTTGGCGAGCATGTCCGCGTAAGCGCCGGTGCCGGTCTGGCGGGTGCCGAAGCGGCTGTCATACATCGCCCCCGCCCGCGTCTCGCGCACCAGGGCGAGGATGCGGGCGGCGCGGTCGGGAAAGTGGCTGCGCACCCATTCCTCGAACATGCTGCGGATCTCGAGCGGCAGGCGCAGCAGCACATAGCCCGCGCGGGTGGCGCCGGCCTTGCAGCTTTCGGACAAAATGCGCTCGAGCTCCGCATCGTTGAGGCCGGGGATCATCGGCGCGGCCAGCACGCCGGTGGGGATGCCGGCGCGGGCCAGGACGTTGATCGCCTGCAGGCGGCGCAGCGGCGTCGCGGCGCGGGGCTCCATCCGGCGGGCGAGCGCGGCATCGAGCGTCGTCACCGAGAGGCAGACATGGACGAGGTTGCGCTGCGCCATCCGCGTCAGGATGTCGAGGTCGCGCAGCACGCCGGCCGACTTGGTCACGATGGTGACAGGATGCCCGAAGCGCTCCAGCACCTCCAGCACCTGGCGGGTCAGCAGCAAGGTGCGCTCGACCGGCTGGTAGGGGTCGGTATTGGCGCCGAGGGCGACGGGCTTCGGGACGTAGCCGGGGCGGCGCAGCTCCTTCTCGAGCAGCGCCGGCAGGTCGGGCTTGAAGAGCAGCCGCGTCTCGAAGTCGAGGCCGGGGGAGAGGCCGATATGGGCGTGGCTGGGCCGGGCATAGCAGTAGATGCAGCCATGCTCGCAGCCGCGATAGCTGTTGATCGACCGGTCGAAGCCGAGGTCCGGGCTGTCGTTGTAGGTCAGCGCGCTCCGCGACCGCTCGCGCAGCAGCGTGGTCGGCAGCGGCGGCAGGTCCGCGAGGTCGGCCAGGCTCTCCCAGCCGTCGTCGAAGGCCTCCCGCGCCGTGCTCTCGAAGCGAATGGGCGGGTTGGAGAGGGCACCGCGGCCCTTGCGCGCGCCCGGCAGGAGGGCGGAAACAGACGATCCGTCCGGCATGGCGACCGTTCCTTCTCTGTTCTGCGGGACCCTGCCAATCCCGGAGGGAACTGTCAAGAACATCGTGGGAACGCTTAGTTAAGGTGAATTCGGAACAAAACCCGACCGTCATCGTGCCGGCGCTGAACGCCGCCGCCGGCCTCGCTGCGGTGCTGGCGAATTGCGCCGGGCTGCCCGTGGTGGTGGTGGATGGCGGCAGCACGGATGCGACCGCGGCGGTGGCGCGGGCGGGAGGTGCGCAGGTGGTCCGCGCACCGCGCGGGCGGGGGGTGCAGCTGGCGGCCGGGGCGGCGGCGACGGACGGGGAGTGGCTGCTCTTCCTCCATGCCGACACCCGGCCGGGGCCGGGCTGGCGGGAAGCGCTGCGGGCGGCGATGCGGGATCCGGCGCGGGCGCATTACTTCCGCTTCGCCCTCGACGATCCCTCGCCCGAGGCGCGGCGGCTGGAGCGGCGCGTCGCCTGGCGCTGCCGGGTGCTGGCCCTGCCCTATGGCGACCAGGGGCTGCTGATCCACCGGGCGCTCTACGACCAGGTCGGCGGCTTCCGGCCGATCCCGCTGATGGAGGATGTGGACCTGGTGCGGCGGCTCGGGCGCCGCCGGCTGGCGCCGATGGCGGCCGTGGCGCTGACCTCCGCGGCGCGCTGGCGGCGCGAGGGGTGGCGCCGCCGCTCGGCGCGCAACCTGCTCTGCCTCTCGCTCTGGTTCCTCGGCGTGCCGCCGGGGGTGATCAAAAGGCTCTATGGATGAAGGGTGATGCATTGATCCTGTTCGCCCGGGCGCCCCGGCTCGGCACCGTCAAGCGGCGGCTGGCGCGGGAGGCGGGGGATGTCGCGGCGCTGCGCTTTCATCGCGGCCAGGTGGCGCGGCTTACCCGCCGGCTCGGGCACGACCGGCGCTGGCACTTCGTACTGGCGGCGACGCCCGACGGGGCGCGCTGGCGGGCGGGGGTGGCGCTGCATCCGCAGGGCAGGGGCGATCTCGGCGAGCGGATGGCCCGCGCGCTCGGGCGGCACCGGCGGGCGGTGCTGATCGGCAGCGACATCCCGGCGGTCGGCCCGGCGGATGTCGCCGCCGCCTTCAGGGCGCTGGGGCGGGCGGATGCGGTCTTCGGGCCCTCGGAGGATGGCGGCTACTGGCTGGTCGGCTTCGGGCCGCGCCGGCCGGAGCGGCCCTTCGCCCGGGTGCGATGGTCGAGCGAGCATGCGCTGGCGGATACGCTGGCGAACTTCCCGCGCCACCGGGTCGCCATGCTGCGGCGGCTGCGCGACGTGGACCATGCGGCCGACCTGCGGGAGTTGCGGCATTGCCTCAGGGGATGAGGGTGAGCATTTGCCGCATGCCGCCGGTCTCGCCGCGGCTCTGGCGTCGCCGGCTGGTGGCCGGAGCGGGGCGCTGCCGGCGGCCGCTCCATGGCGCGCTGGCGCGGCGGTTCCTGCTGGCGCAGGAGCATGGGCGTGGCAGGATGCGCGGGGAGGACCAGCCATGACCGCGCCGCTCGCCATCGGGTTCCTGCTGTTTCCGAAGCTGACCCAGCTCGACTTCACCGGGCCCTTCGAGGTGATGAGCCGGCTGCCGGGGGCGGAGATCCGGCTGATCTGGAAGGAGGCGGGGCCCGTGCGGGCCGATACCGGCCTCGCCATGCTGGCCGATACGGCGATGGCGGAGTGCCCGCAGCTCGACATCCTCTGCATCCCGGGCGGGCCTGGCGTGGCGGCGCTGATGGAGGACGAGGCGGTGCTCGGCTTCCTGCGGGCGCAGGCGCCGGGGCTTCGCTACCTGACCTCGGTCTGCACCGGGGCGCTGGTGCTCGGGGCGGCGGGGCTGCTCCGCGGCCGGCGGGCAACGACGCACTGGGCGAGCCACGACTTCCTCGCCCCGCTCGGCGCCGTGCCGGTGGAGGCGCGGGTCGTCAGGGACGGCAACCTCGTCACCGGGGGCGGGGTGACGGCGGGGATCGACTTCGCGCTGACCATCGCCGCCGAGATCGCCGGGCCGGAAGTGGCGCAGGCGATCCAGCTGCAGATCGAGTATGCGCCGGCGCCGCCCTTCCAGGCCGGGCGGCCGGAGACGGCGCCGCCTGCCGTGCTGGAGGCGGCGCGGGCGCGCGGGGCGGGGATGCGGGCGGAGCGCGAGGCGCTGGTGGCGCGGGTGGCGGCCCGGCTCGCCGCCTGAGCTCCCGCCCGGGTTGCCCCATGCTGCGGTGCAGCGCACACTCGGGCGAATGGCCTCCGATCAGATTCCGCCTGCCGCCGAGCCGAGGACCGATGTCCGCCGGCTGATCCTGCTACTCGGCGTCTCCGGCTTCGCCGGGGCCTTCGGCGGGCGGGTGCTCGATCCCTTCGTCACGACGCTCGCCGACGAGTTCGATGCACCGGTGCAGGAGGCGGCGCTGCTCGCCTCGGCCTATGCGCTGCCCTTCGCGCTGATCCAGCCGATCCTCGGCCCGGTCGGCGATGCGGTGGGGAAGCGGCGGATCATCCAGGTGGGGCTCTGCTGCCTGACGCTGTTCTGCCTGCTGGCGCCGCTGGCGCCGAGCCTCGGCGTGCTGCTGGCGCTCAGGGCGCTGGCCGGGATGGCGGCGGGCGGGATCATGCCGCTGACGCTCGCCGCGGTCGGCGATGCGGTGCCGATCGAGGGGCGGCAGGTGGCGCTGAGCCGGCTGCTGGTCTTCTCCATCGTCGGGCAGATCGCCGGCGGGGCGGTGGCGGGGGCGCTGGGCGGGGTGATCGGCTGGCGCGGGGTGATGCTGCTCTGCGCCGGGCTGTCGGCCGCGGCGGCGCTCGTCATGCTGGCCGTCCCGCTCAGCCAGATGCCGGAGCCGCGGGCACGCTTCGATGCGGCGCGGGCGATCCGGCGGTACCGGGGCATCCTGTTGCTGCCGCAGGCGCGGCTGCTCTACGGGGCGGTGGCGGTGGAGGGCATGCTGGTCTTCGGCACCTTCCCCTATTTCGCGCCGATGCTGGAGGCACGGGGGCTCGGCGGCTCGCTCGGGGCGACGGCGGAGGCGGGGATGACGGTCGCCGCCTTCGGCCTCGGCGGGGTCGTCTATGCGATGGTGGCGCGGCGGCTGCTGGCGCGGCTCGGCCAGGGGCGGATGGTGGTGCTGGGGGCGGGGCTGGCGGCGCTGGCCCTCGTCGCCTTCGGCCTGGCGCCGGCGGTGGCGGTCTTCATCCTGGCGGGGCTGGCGCTGGGGACGGGCTTCTACATGATCCACAACAGCATCCAGACGCGGGTGACGGAGCTGGCGCCGGAGGCGCGCGGCTCGGCCGTCGCGCTGCATGCCTTCCACTTCTTCATCGGCCAGGCGCTGGGGCCGGTGGTGATGGGGGTGGCGATGGCGGGGATCGGCGTGGCGCCGGCGCTCGCCCTGGCGGCGGTTGCGATCCTGGCGCTCGGGCTACGCCTGGCGCGCCGGTAGGCGGCCTGCGTCGCGCCGCTGCTCGAAGGCCTTGGCGTGGACATGCGCGGCCTCGTGCAGCTCGTGCGGGATGCCGGCGGCGCGCGCCGCCTCCAGCAGGAAGCCGAGGATGTGGTCGGCCTCGATCCGCCCGCCGGCCTCGAGGTCGCGCAGCATGGAGGCCGAGTAGGCCCCGGCCGGGTCGGCGAAGAGACGGCGGAATTCCTCGAGGAAGCCAGAGCGGACGGGGTAGCCGTTGGCCGCGGCGATGGCGGCGTTGCGCTCGAGGATGCGGTGCATCAGCGCGATGCCGCCCGGGGCGCGGGCGATCTCGCCGGTATTGGCGCGCATCAGCACGGTGCCGAGGGCGGTGGTGCCGAGATGGACGAGCTTCTCCCACATTCGCGCCGTGATGTCGGGGACGGCGTCGGCGACCATTCCCTCGGCGGGGGCGGCAAGCGCGGCGAGGGCCTGGGTGCGGGGGGAGGCGCTGCCGTCCAGCTCGCCGAAGGTGAGCCAGCGCCAATCGCTCAGCTGCTTGACGACCCCGGCCGGGGTCAGCGTCGCCTGGATCTTGGCGAGGCCGCCGAGGACCATCCCCTCGCCGAATTCCTGCCGCAGGCGGGCGATGTGGGAGAGGCCGTTGAGCACCGGGAGTACCGCGCTGCCCGGCCCCATGGCGGGGCGGATGGCCTCGATGGCGGCATCGAGGTCATAGGCCTTGCAGGTGAGGAGGACGAGGTCGAAGCCGGGCGCGGCCGCCGTCAGCGTGCGGACGGGAAGGCAGGCGTTGCCGAAGGGGCTCTCGATCACCAGCCCCTCGGCCGCGAGCTGGGCCTGGCGGCGCGGGCGGACGAGGAAGGTCACATCCGCCCCGGCCTGGGCCAGGCGGCCACCGAAGTAGCCGCCGAGTGCGCCCGCGCCGAGGCAGAGGATGCGCATGCTCAGCCGGCCTTCAGGTGGTCCAGCAGCTTGGTGGTGGCCGCGGCCTTGTCGGTGCGGTCGATGGCGGCGAGCTCGGCGGCCAGGCGGTCCATCGCCTGCTCGTAGATCTGCCGCTCGGAGAAGGACTGGTCCGGCTGGCCGGCATTGCGGTGCAGGTCGCGCACGACCTCGGCGATGGCGACCGGGTCGCCGCTGTTGATCTTCGCCTCGTATTCCTGGGCGCGGCGGGACCACATGGTGCGCTTGATGCGGGCGCGGCCTTTCAGCGTGTCCAGCGCCTCCTGCATGGAATCCGGCGCGGCGAGCTTGCGGAGGCCGGAGGAGGCGGCCTTGTTGACCGGCACGCGCAGCGTCATCCGGTTCTCGTCGAAGGTGACGACGATGACCTGGAGCGTGAGGCCGGCGGCCGACATCGCCTCGATGCCCTGCACGGTGCCGACACCATGGGTCGGGTAGACGACATGGTCGCCGGCCTTGAACTCGACGGGCTTGGAGGGCTGCCGCGGCGGGATGGAGGGGTGCGTGTCGCGACGCATCGGCATCGGGCCGCTGGGCGGCGCCGCGCTGGAGTAGGTCGGCAGGGGCGGGGGCAGCGGGGCGGCGGTCTGGGCCTCCGCCATGCCGCGCGGGGCCTCGGCCTCATCGGGGACGGGCTTGTCGGAGGCGTGCTTGGCGGGCGACTTGGCGACCGAGGCAGCGACCGCGCGGGCGGGCTTCGACTCGGCCGGGCGCGCCGCGGAGCCGGAGGGGCGGCCCGTCTCGGCCTTCGGGGCCGATGGCTTGGCGCGGGCGGGTTGCTTCATACGGGACAAATCTCCTGCGTCACCGGCGACGCCATGGGGCGCCGGGAAAGGGCGCACAGATGGGGTGATCGCCAGGACATGTCATCGGCTCAGGACCGGTCCGGTTCATCGGTTCGGCTGAAGCGCCGCGACAGGGCCATCCTGGACGCCTGCGGGCTGAGCCGGCCGAACCGGGGCGGTTCCGCCATCACGCCGGGAGCATAGCATTATTTCCCGGAAGTGTCACCCGGGCGTCCGGCCAGGGAGCGTCGTCTCAGTCCTGAGACGCGCCAGCCCTCATGGCTTGCCGGGATTGGTGCTGAACAGATCCCGCTTGCCGGGCTTGTCCTTCCACTCGTCGGCATCGGCCGGGGGCTCGCCCTTGCGGGTGATGTTCGGCCATTCCGCGGCATAGGTGCGGTTCAGCTCGGCATAGGGGGCGGCGCGGTCGTCGCTGTCGGGGACGATGGCCTCGGCCGGGCATTCCGGCTCGCAGACGCCGCAGTCGATGCATTCATCCGGATGGATGACCAGCATGTTCTCGCCGACATAGAAGCAGTCGACCGGGCAGACCTCCACGCAATCCATGAACTTGCACTTGATGCAATTTTCGATGACGACATAAGTCACGGCGGATCGGTCCTTTGGCGCAGCCCATGCGGCAGGCGGGAGACATGGACCGGCGCGGCCCCGCTGTCCAGACGTCAGGCTGACCTGTCACCGGAGATGTCTTCGAAGAGCGTCCGCGCCTCGGTCGCCGGCCCGCGCCGGTCACCGAGCGCCAGCACGCGCCAGACGCGGACGACGCCGCGCTCGGCGTTGCCGAGGGCGAAGGTCAGCACATCGCCCGGGCGGAGCTTGTAGTGCGGCTTGTCGGTCGGCTGACGGTTCACCCGGACGCCGCCGGCCTCGACGATGCGGGCGCAGATGGCGCGGGATTTCGCCACCCGCGCGCACCAGAGCCACTTGTCGAGCCGCTGCCAGTCCTGGTCTTCGGCCTCCGCCACGGCCTAGCGCAGCTTGAGCTGTGCCAGGATGGCGAAGGGCGAGTCAGGATTGATCCGCGGCTCCGGCTTGCGCGGCGGCTGCGACGGGCGCGGGCCGCGCGGCGGGCCGTCCTGGCGGGGGCGGTGCTGGTCAGGGCGGTGCTGGTCGGGGCGCCCCTCCGGCCGGCCCTCGGCCCTGCCCTCGGCACGATGCTCGGGCCGTCCCTCAGGCCGCGGGCCGCGATGCTGCGGCGGGCCCTTGCCCTGGTGCTGCGGCCGGCCCTGCTGGTGATGCGGCTTGCCGTGACGCGGCGGCCGCGGGCCACGCAGCAACTCGGGCGGCACCGGCGGGCCGAACATCCCCTCCGGCATCTCCGGCGGCTGCGGGCGAGCCTGCTGCGGCGGGCGGCGGTCGCGCTGGCCTTGCGGCTGCCCAAGGGGCTGGCGCGGGAGCTGGCCCTGGGGCTGCCCCTGCGGCCTGCGGTCCCCGCCGCGGGCATGGTGCTGCGGCCGAGGCTGGGCGATGCGCAGCGGCGTCGGCGGGCCGTACTGCCCCTCCTCCAGCGCCTGCGGCTCCATCAGGCGGAAGCCGAGCGCGGTCAGCGTCACGCCGAGCGTATCCGCCTTCACTCCGAGCCGGCTGGCGAGGTCGGGGGGCGGCGGGGCGGGCGCGCGGCGGGTCAGGTAGCCAAGCTCGGCCGCGATGCGCTCCGCCACGTCGAGGCGGAGCAGCACCGGCCCGGCCTCGATCCAGCCGATGGTCGCGGCGAAGCCGGGCGGCCAGTCGGCCCAGACCGGCGGCGTCGGCATCCCCGGCTCCGGCTTCTGCAGGGCGACGAGGCCGGGCGCGGGCAGGCCCGGCGTGTCGATGTTGCGCGACATGGCCCAGAGCTGCGCGCGCAGCGCCATGGCGCGCGGCTTCAGCGCCTCCGGCACGAAGAGCGCGAAGCGGCCGGCGCGGACGCCGATCGCCTTCAGCTTCTGCCGCAGGTCGGGGTTGATGTTGCCCTCCGTCCCGCCGAGGGCGAGGCCGAGCTGCTCGCGCAGCAGGAAGGCGGGGCCGCGCAGCGCGCCCTCCGCCTCGGCCTTGGCCTCGATCGCCGAGAGGATGCCGAGCTCCTTGGCGACCAGGCCTTCCACGAATTTGGCGAGGCGGGCGCGGACGCGCTCGCGCTGCGCGCCGTCGAGGAATTCGCTCGGCAGCGGCTCGACCTGCGGCTTCGAGGGTTCGGAGCCGGGGCGGAGGCGGGCGACCTCGGCGGTGCCGGCGCCGTTGTTCCAGACGATGCGGTGGCCGGGGGTGAGGGCGAAGGCATCGTCCTTCGCCACCTCGAGGGCGGCCACGCGGCGCGGAATCTCCTCCTTCAGGGCGCGGCGGGCGGCGCGGAGGATGAGCTTGCGCTGCTCCTCCGTCTCCGCCTCGGCCTCGGGGTGGAAGAGGAAGCCCTCGACCTTGCCGACGGGATGGCCTTCGACCACCACCTCGCCGCTGCGGGTGACGGCGGAGAGCAGCTCCTCCTCCGTGTCGTCGAGGCGGCGGATCAGGTGGGCGGCGCGGCGGTCGACGAAGCGGGCGGTGAGGCGCTCGTGCAGCGCATCGCTGACCGCATCCTCGGCCTTGCGCGCCTCGGCCTGGATGGTGGCGGCATCCTTCAGCCAGTCGGCGCGGGCGGCGACATAGGACCAGACGCGGATGCTGGCGAGGCGGGCCATCAGCGTGTCGAGGTCGCCCTCGATGCTGCTGCACTGCGCGATCTGGCCGAGCGCCCAGTCGTCGGGCAGCACGCCGTCCTCGGCCAGGTGGCGGAAGACGCGGCTGCACAACGCCGCATGGCTGTCGTCGGAGAGCTTGCGGAAATCGGGGATCTGGCAGGCTTCCCAGAGCAGCCGCACCCGGGCGCGGCTGGTGGCGAGCGCCCGCACCTCGTCCTCCCGCGCCAGCATGGAGAGGGTGATGTGGTCGGTCGCGTCGTTGCCCTTGGCGAGGCCGGGCTGCGGCGCCGGCGCGGCGAGGCTGTCGAGCAGCGCATCGACGCTGGTGACGTCGAGCTCGCTGTTGCGCCAGGCCAGCGTCTGCAGCGGCTCGAAATTATGGCTCTCGATCTTCTGCACGATCTCGTCGGGCAGCGGCGGGCAGTCGCCCGTCACGCCGAAGGTGCCGTCGCGCATGCCGCGGCCGGCGCGGCCGGCGATCTGGGCCGCTTCCTGCGCGGTGAGCTGGCGGGGCTTGTGGCCGTCGAATTTCTGCAGGGCGGCGAAGGCAACGTGGTCGACATCCATGTTGAGGCCCATGCCGATGGCATCCGTCGCCACCAGGAAGTCGACCTCGCGGTTCTGGTACAGGGCGACCTGGGCGTTCCGGGTGCGCGGAGAGAGGCGCCCCATCACCACGGCGCAGCCGCCACGGCGACGGCGGATGGCCTCGGCGATGGCATAGACTTCGGCGGCGGAGAAGGCGACGACGGCGCTGCGCGGCGGCAGGCGCGTCAGCTTCTGCGGGCCGGCATGGGTGAGCTGCGAGAGGCGCGGGCGCGTCTCGATCTCGGCCTGCGGGATGAGGCGCTGGAGCAGCGGGCGGATGGTCTCGGCGCCGAGGAACATGGTCTCGACCATGCCGCGGGCATTCAGCAACCGGTCGGTGAAGACATGGCCGCGATCCGGGTCGGCGCAGAGCTGGATCTCGTCGACGGCGAGGAACTCCACGCGCCGGTCGAGCGGCATCGCCTCGACCGTGCAGGCGAACCACTTCGCCTCGGGCGGGACGATCTTCTCCTCGCCGGTGATGAGGGCGACGTATCTCTCCCCCTTGGCGGCGACCATGCGGTCATAGTTCTCGCGCGCCAGCAGGCGCAGCGGGAAGCCGATGATGCCGCTGCTGTGCGCCAGCAGGCGGGTGATCGCCAGATGGGTCTTGCCGGTGTTGGTCGGGCCAAGCACCGCGCGAACCCGGGCGTCGAACATAGGGGGATGGGTGTCCGGCATGCGGCGCCATGCATGGGCCGGAAAGCCGCGGATTGCAACCTCATGCAGGGCCGCGCTACTCGGCGGCATGCCGAAGCCCCCACCTGTTCGCCCGCCGCGATGAGCGCACCGCTGCGGTTCGCGCTTCTCTATGCCGCGCAGTTCGCAGCCGTGGGGGCCTTGCAGCCCTTCCTGCCCGCCGTGCTGGCCGGACATGGGCTGACGCCGGGGCAGATCGCGGCGGTGCTGGCGGTCTCGGCCGCCGTGCGGCTGCTTGCGGCGCCGGCGGTGGGGCGCGGCGCGGATGGGTTCGGCGATGCGCGGAGCATCCTCGTCCTGGCCTCGGCGCTGGCGGCGGGCATGGTGACCGGCTTCGCCTGGGCGCCGGGCTTCGGGGCGCTCGTCGCCGTCGCCATGCTGCATGCGCTGGTGAGCGCGCCGGTGGTGCCGCTCTCGGACACGCTCTGCCTCGGCGCGGCGCGGCGGATGGGCTTCGACTACGGGCGGGCGCGGTCGGCAGGGTCGGCGAGCTACATCGCGGCGGCGGTGCTGGCGGGCTTCGCCGTGCAGGCGGCGGGGGCGGAGGCGGTGATCTGGATCGCCGCGCTCTGCTTCCTGCTGACGGCGCTGGCGGCGCGGGGGCTGCCGCGGGTGGAGGCCGCGGCTGGCGGGCGCGGCGGCTTCCGGGCGCCCTTCCGCGAGCCGGCCTTCCGCTGGCTGCTGCCGCTCTCGGCGCTGATCCAGGGGAGCCATGCGCTCTACTACGGCTTCGCCACGCTGCACTGGCAGGCGGCGGGTCTCTCCGCCGGCGTCATCGGCCTGCTTTGGGGCGAGGGCGTGGTGGTGGAGGTGCTGCTCTTCCTCTGGGGGCGGCGGCTGGTGGATCGGCTGGGGCCGGGGGGGATGGCGCTGCTCGCGGCCTCGGCCGGGGTGCTGCGCTGGAGCGTGACCGCTTCGACGAGCTGGCTGCCGGCGCTGGCCGCGGTGCAGCTGCTGCATGCGCTGACCTTCGGGGCGATGCATCTCGGCGCCATGCGGGTGCTGGGCGGGATGCCGCCTGGCCAGGCGGCGACGGCGCAGACGCTGCATGCCTCGCTCGGGGTGGGGCTGGCCTCCGGCGTGCTGACCTATCTGTGCGGGCCGCTCTACGCCGCCTACGGGGGCGGCGGCTTCTGGGCGATGGCGGGCCTGTGTGCCATCGCCCTGCCTGTCGCCGTGAGACTGCATCTGGTGCTGCGGCGGGGGAGGGGCTGAGGCGCTGGCGGCAGGCTGCGATGGTTCCGGCTTCCAGCGGGCGCGGCGTGGTCCATCCTCTCGCCGCGGGGCGGGCATCCCCGCCGGATGCTCCAACCCTGTCTGACCGGGCGGAGCCGGCGTTCCGGCGGGCGGATCGAAGACCTGGCGGCGTCATCGCCCACCGGACCTCGATGGAGCACCAATGACGCCCGAATGCCGGATCGAAGCCAGCCTGCGTTCCGCCTGATTGAAGCCCATCATTCAGGACAATGTTGCAGGTTGCGGCAATGTCGTTTCGAATTGCTGCGTGGACTTCAATGATCCCGATCGACAATGACCTGTAATGTCAGCATCATTGTTTTGGTTGACCTTCCACGGAAATACGCCGTAACGCCTTGCTGTGTTCGCGAAACCGTTTGAGCGGCATCATTGAAGTGATGGAGGGTTGGAGCCTTGGCTAATTTCTTTGAAACCTTTTCCCATGGTGTCGGCAAGCTGAACCACACATGGGGCAAGATCGACACCAGCGTGGCCGGGCAGGTCACGCTGACCGGGTATTCGGGCATCATGCAGTGGCCCACCGGCGCGAGCGCCGGCAATGGCTATGGGCATTATGAGGTGGTCGCGGCGCTGAAGGGCAACCAGGCGGGCTCCGCCGTGATGCTCTGGCCAGGCAACGACAAATGGCCGGGCAACGAGATGGACCTGGCCGAGATCCATAACGGCTACGTCTACGGCACCGCGCACCACAAGACCGCAAGCGGCGGCGATGGCTACCGCACCGCGATCTATCACGGCATCGACGAGAGCAAGCCGCACAAGTACACGCTGGACTGGACGCCAGGGAAGATCGTCCTCGGGGTGGATGGCCATACCTTCGGCACCATCACCAAGAATGTCGGCAAGGACTTCGAGCATGGCGGGATCGACTCCGTCTTCGGCATGCTGAACAACAATCCCAAGACCTCGCTGACGGTCTACGAGGTCAGCTACACGGATACCTGGATCGGCTGAGCCCGCGACCGGGAAGCCACGCCGGGGGCAGCCGCTGAGGTTGCCCCCGTTATCCACAGGCATCCCCATGATCCACAGCCGTCCGACTGGGCTAGACTGGCGTCATGAACACCATGGACCCGTCCGCCCCTTTCGCCGGCCTCGATGGCGGCCTGCTGGGCCTCTCGCAGAGGCTGCCGCCCTCCAACCTCCAGGCGGAACAGGCGCTGCTCGGCGCGCTGCTGGCCAACAACAAGGCCTATGAACGGGTTTCCGAGTTCCTCGCGCCCGAGCACTTCGCCGATGCGGTGAACGGGCGGATCTTCCGCGCCATCCAGCGGCGGATCGAGGCGGGGCAGCTCGCCGATGTCGTGACCCTCCGGCCGGAATTCGAGCATTCCGGCCTGCTCGACGAGGTGGGCGGCCCGGCCTACCTCGCCCAGCTCCTCTCGGCCATGATCGGCATCATCAATGCCGGCGAATACGGCCGGATGATCCACGACGCCTGGCTGCGCCGGCAGCTCGTCGATGTGGGCGAGGAGGTGGTGAACCGCGCCTTCGGCGCCGAGGCGGAGCTCGATGCCAAGGCGCAGCTCGAGGCGGCGGAGCAGCGGCTCTTCGACCTCGCCAAGGATGGCGGCTCGGAGGGCGGCTTCGTCACCTTCGAGCGGGCGCTGACGGACGCGGTGCTGGCCGCCGAGCGGGCCTTCTCGACGCCGGGCGGCGTCTCCGGCCTCTCCTCCGGCCTGCGCGACCTCGATGCCAAGACCGGCGGCCTGCACGGCTCCGACCTGCTGATCCTGGCTGGCCGGCCGGGCATGGGCAAGACGGCGCTCGCCACCAAGGTCGCCTTCGGCGCCGCCCAGGCCCTGGTGCGGGAGGCGCGGGAGAAGGGCCCCGACGTGCAGCCGCGCGGCACCGTCGCCATCTTCTCGCTCGAGATGAGCGCCGACCAGCTGGCCACCCGCCTGCTCTCCGAGGCCTCCCGCATCTCGGGCGACAAGATCCGCCGCGGCGACATCTCGCAGCGCGACTTCGACCGCTTCGTCGAGGTGAGCCGGGAGCTGGCGACCCTGCCGCTGGTCATCGACGACACGCCGGCCATCACCATCTCGGCGCTGCGGACGCGGTGCCGGCGGCTGAAGCGGACGCGGGGGCTTGAGTTCATCGTCGTCGACTACCTCCAGCTCATGCGGCCGGCGGCGGGGACGCGGCCGGAGAGCCGGGTGCTCGAGATCTCGATGATCACCCAGGGGCTCAAAGCCATTGCAAAAGAGCTGTCGGTGCCGGTGATGGCGCTCTCCCAGCTCTCCCGCGCCGTCGAGCAGCGGGAGGACAAGCGGCCGCAGCTCTCCGACCTGCGCGAATCCGGCTCGATTGAGCAGGATGCCGACATGGTCATGTTCGTCTACCGCGACGAGTACTACCTGCAGCAGCGCCAGCCGAAGGATGTCGGCTTCGAGAAGGCGGACGATTTCGGCGAGGCGACCGCCAAGTGGCAGCAGGAGATGGAGCGCGTCCACAACCGCGCCGACCTGATCATCGCCAAGCAGCGCCATGGCCCGACCGGGACCATCCCGCTCTTCTTCGAGGCGGAGTTCACCCGCTTCGGCGACCTGGACCAGGCGCATATCGGCCATGACGGGTATTGAGGGCCTCCTCACCGTCGATCTCGGCGCGATCGCCGCCAACTGGAGGGAGCTTGCCGCCGCGGCGCCGGGGGATGTCGGCGCGGCGGTGAAGGCGGATGGCTATGGGCTCGGCGCAGCGCCGGTCTCCCGCGCCCTGCTGGCCACCGGGTGCCGGCATTTCTTCGTGGCGCATCTGGCCGAGGGCGTGGCGGTGCGGGAGGCGATCGGGCCAGGGCCGATGGTCGCCGTGCTGAACGGCTTCCCGCCCGGGGCGGAGGGCGGCGAGGGGCTCGTGCCGGTGCTGAACGGGCTGCCGGATGCCGCCGCCTGGACGGCGGCGGCGCGGCGGGCGGGGCGGGCGCTGCCGGCCATCCTGCATGTCGATACCGGCATGGCGCGGCTCGGCCTTGATGCGGCGGAGCTGGAGCGGGTGGCGGCCGACCACGGCCTGCTGGCCGGGCTCGACCTCCGCTACGTGATGACTCACCTGGCCTGCGCGGATGCGCCGGAGCACCCGCTGAATGCGGAGCAGGCGCGGCGCTTCCGGGCCGCCTGCGCGCGTCTGCCGCCCGCGCCGCAGAGCTTTGCCAATTCCGCCGGGCTCTTCCTCGGGTCGGAATTCGACAGCGATCTGGGCCGGCCGGGCTGTGCCCTTTACGGCATCAACCCGACCCCGGGACGCGCCAACCCGATGCGGCAGGTGGTCCGGCTGGAGGCGCCGATCCTCCAGGTGCGGGAGATTCCGGCAGGTGCATCAGTGGGTTACGGGGCGAGCTGGACCGCCCCGCGCCCCTCCCGGATTGCCACGGTTGCCGCCGGGTATGCGGATGGCTACCTTCGCGCCCTCTCGGGGCGGGCTGCCGGCATCCTCGCCGGTCGGCCCGTGCCCCTGGTTGGCCGGGTGTCCATGGATCTGATTACCTTCGACGTGACCGATATGCCGCTGCCGTCGCCCGGGGACCGGATCGGGCTGATCGGCCCGGGACAGACGCCGGATGACCTGGCTTTCGCCGCCGGCACCATCGGCTACGAGATCCTGACCTCGCTCGGCGCCCGCTACCGCCGCGACCATATCGGCGCCTGATGGCGGCCATCCTGCTCGATCCGCTCGCGGCCATCGGCCGCGGCACGCTCGGCGCCTGCCGCGCGATCGGCGATGTCGCCCTCTTCGCGCTCGAGGCGGTGAGCCATCTGGTGCGGCCGCCCTTCTACGGCCGGCTGTTCTGGCGGGCCTTCGTCGAGGTCGCCTGGTTCTCGCTGCCGGTGGTGGCGCTGACCGCGGTCTTCACCGGCATGGTCCTCGCCCTGCAGAGCTATACCGGCTTCGCCCGCTTCAACGCGCAGAGCGCCATCGCCAGCGTCGTCGTCATCTCCCTGGTGCGCGAGCTCGGGCCGGTGCTGGCGGCGCTGATGGTGGCCGGGCGCATCGGCGCCAGCTTCGCCGCCGAGATCGGCACCATGCGCGTCACCGACCAGATCGACGCGCTGACCACCCTCTCGACCAACCCGATGAAGTACCTGGTGGCCCCGCGGCTGCTGGCAGCGACCATCGCCCTGCCGCTGCTCGTGCTCGTCGCCGACATCCTCGGCGTGATGGGCGGCTGGCTGATCGGCACGCTGAAGCTCGGCTTCGTCTCGGCCGCCTACCTGAAATCGACCTTCGACTTCCTTGAGGCCGGGGACGTGATCTCGGGCCTCGTGAAGGCGGCGGTCTTCGGCTTCATCATCGCGCTGATGGGCACCTGGTGCGGCTATCGCAGCAAGGGCGGCGCGCAGGGCGTGGGCGGGGCGACGACCAAGGCGGTGGTCGCCTCCTCCATCCTCATCCTCGCGCTCGATTACGTGCTGACCGAGATCTTCTTCGCGCAATGAGCAACGGATCCGATGACCGCAGGGCGCAGGCGGAGCCGAGCACCGGAGGCCTGAGCCGGTCCGCCATGACCAACACCCCCAAGATCCGCATGCGCGGCGTGAGGAAGGCCTTCGGGCCGAAGCGCGTGCTGGACGGCGTCGACCTCGACGTGGCGGCAGGGCAGGGGATGGTGATCCTCGGCGGCTCCGGCTCCGGCAAGTCGGTGACGATCAAGTGCATCCTTGGGCTGATCGAGCCGGAGGAGGGCGTGATCGAGATCGACGGCGTCGACGTGCTGAAGCTGCCGCGGCGGGAGCGGGAGGCGCTCGGCGACCGCATCGGCATGCTGTTCCAGAACGGCGCGCTCTTCGACAGCCTCCCCGTCTGGGAGAATGTCTGCTTCAAGCTGCTGGCGCAGAACCGCATCACCCGCGCCAAGGCGCGCGACCGGGCGGTGGAGGTGCTAGCGCAGGTGGGCCTCGCCGAGACGGTCGGCGACCTCTCGCCGGCGGAGCTCTCGGGCGGGATGCAGAAGCGCGTGGCGCTGGCCCGCGCCATCGCGGCGCAGCCGGACATCATCTTCTTCGACGAGCCGACCACCGGGCTCGACCCGATCATGGGCGCGGTGATCGACGGGCTGATCGTCGATTGCGTGACGCGGCTCGGCGCGACCGCGGTCTCCATCACCCATGACATGGCGAGCGCGCGGCGGATCGGCGAGACGGCGGCGATGATCCACAAGGGGCGGATCGTCTGGACTGGGCCGGCCGGCAATCTCGGCCATAGCGGCAATGCCATGGTCGACCAGTTCGCCAATGGCCAGCGGGAAGGGCCGATCCAGATGGAGTTGCGGCGGTAGACATCGCCGCCCGGCTCTGCCTTCATTTCCGCCGTCGAGGTCGCCGTCAGCAGCGGCCCGGATCGAGGAGGAGGCTGGCCGATGACACCGTCCGAGCGCGAGCAGGTGAAGACCGACCTGCAGGCCTATGTCGCGCAACATGGCCTCAGCATCCATGACCTGGCCGCCCGGATGAAATCCAGCGGCCGGAAGGTCGACTCCAAGATCCTGCACCGCTTCCTCGATCGCGGCCTGCTGGTCGACGACACGGTGCTCGCGGTCTATCGCGGCTTCGTGGACCGGCCGGGCTGAGGCCTCCAGCCGCTTTTCCTCGCTTTCCGCACCGAACGCGGCGCATCCTCCCCCGGCCGGGCCCCCGCCTGGCCAAGCCCGATCCTGGGAGGAACAAAGCATGCACGACCTGACCCGCAGGGCGACGCTCGCCCTCGGTGCCGCAGCGCTCGCCGGCCCGGCTTTCGGCCAGTCCGCCATCCCGCGCCGCGAGGTGGCGCTGCCGCGCCTGCCGCCGGAGCCGGGAGCGAACCTCCGCGTCATCCGCCCGGCGCGCTTCGTCGAGCCGGACGAGGTAATCTTCCGGCGCAATGCCCAGGCCTTCCAGGACCGGTACAACATCCCCGTCCGGGTCGATTTCGTCGGCTGGGAGGATCTCCGGCCGCAGACCGCAGTCGTCGCCAATACCGGCAGCGGGCCGGATGTCGTCATCGGCTGGGGCGACGACCCGCATGTCTATGCGGACAAGGTCCTCGAGGTATCGGACATCGCCGAGTATCTCGGCCAGCGCTATGGCGGCTGGACCTTCCTCGCCGAGAAATTCGGCAGGAAGGACCGCTCGCAGACCTGGCTCGGCCTACCGATCGGCGGCAATATCGGGCCGGCCACCTACCGGATCTCGGCGGTGAAGGAGGCCGGGTTCGACGCCATCCCGGAGGACCATGCGGGCTTCCTGAAGCTCTGCCAGGGGTTGCGGCAGGCGGGCAAGCCGCCGGGCTTCGCCCTCGGCAACGCGGTGGGCGACGGCAACGGCTTCGCGCAATGGCTGCTCTGGTCGCACGGCGCCATGCTGGTCGACGAGGAGGGCAAGGTCGCCATCAACAGCCGCGAGACGGTGGCGGCGCTGACCTACCTGAAGGACCTCTTCCCGACCTTCATCAACGGCACGCTGTCCTGGTCGGATGTCTCCAACAACCGCGCCTTCGCCTCCCAGGACATCTGGCTGACGGCGAACGGCGTCTCGCTCTACTTCGCCGTCAAGAACGACCCGAATACCCGGGCAATCGCCGAGGATATGAACCACGCGCCGATGCCCAAAGGCCTGGCCGCCGCGCCGCCGCATTCGGCGACGGTGATGAACGCCATGGTCTTCAGGCACACGCGCTACCCGAATGCGGCGAAGGCCTTCCTCGCCTTCATGATGGAGGCGGAGCAGTACGACCCATGGCTGGTCGGCTGCCTCGGCTACTGGGCGCATCCGCTGAACGCCTACCGGCAGAGCAGCGTCTGGGCCTCAGACCCGAAGCTTGCCGTCTTCGCCGATACGATGAACACGCCCTTCTGGAGCGGCTACCGCGGGCCGATCAGCCTCGCCTCCGGCGCGGTGGCGGCGGATTACGTGCTGATCCAGATGTGCGCCTCCGTCGCCTCCGGCCAGGCGACGCCCGAGGCCGCGGCGCGCGAGGCGGAGCGCCGGGCGAGGCGGCATTACCGGGGCGGATGAGCGGTGGCGGGGCGGGGCCCGGGCCCCGCCCTTCAGCCTAATCGAAGGCGCCGTTGCCGAGCTTCCGCTCGTAGTGCTTCGAGTACTTGTCGGTGATGAGCTCGGTCTTCACCACGATGCAGACATCGGTCGTGTTGAACTGAGGGTCGAGCACCGCTCCGTCGCCGACAAAGCCGCCAAGGCGGAGATAGCCTTTGATGAGCGGCGGCAGGTCGTTCAGCACCCCGCGGATGTCGAGCCCGGTCGAGGGCAGGCGGTCCATCGCCACGTAGCGCTCGGGGAGCGCCCGGGGGCGGAGCGCCGGCGGCGCCAGGTGATGGGCATGGAGATAGGTCAGCACCGGGGCCAGGGCGTCGAGGTCGGTGCCCGGCAGGCTGGCGCAGCCGAACATCAGGTCGATCCGGTGGCGGAAGACATAGGCCGCGATGCCGCGCCAGAGCAGCTGCAGCGTGCCCCGGGTGCGGTGGTTGGCATCGACGCAGGAGCGGCCGAGCTCGAGGATCGGGCCGGGCAGCGCCATCAGCGGGGAGATGTCGTATTCCGCCGCGGAGTAGAAGCCGCCCACGGCCCGTGCCGCCTCGCGCCGGATCAGCCGGTAGGTGCCGACGACGGAAGCCGGGCCCTCGCCGAGGTCGTGGTCGATGACCAGCAGGTGATCGGCGACGGCGTCGAAGGCGTCGCGGTCGCGGGCGCTGGCCTGGGTCTCGGCATCCGGATGGGCGCCCATCTCCTCGTAGAAGACGCGGAAGCGGAGCGCCTGGGCGGCATCCACCTCCTCCGCCGTCTCGGCGATGCGGACGCCGAGATTGCCGGCGCGGAGCTCGCCGAAGCCGGCGCCGAGCGGGGGCGCGGCGGCCAGGAGCGGGCTGCTGCTCATGCCTCGTCCTGCGGCTTGGCGGGGCGGCGAGGGCTGGGTGGCGCCTTGCCCTCGGGGAAGCGGCGGCCGAACAGCTCCAGCCGGTGGTCCACCAGCTCGAAGCCGAGGCGGGCGGCGATCTCCTGGGCGAGGGCCTGGTGCCGCGGGTCGGCGAATTCGATCACCTTGCCGGTGTCGACATCGATCAGGTGGTAGTGCTGGCCGCGATCGGCCTGGTCGTAGCGGGCGCGGCCGCCGCCGAAGTCCCGCCGCTCGAGGATGCCCTTCTCCTCCAGCAGGCGGACGGTGCGGTAGACGGTGGCGATGGAGATGCGGCTGTCCTGCGCCACGGCGCGGCGGTACAGCTCCTCCACATCGGGGTGGTCCTCGCTTTCCGACAGCACGCGGGCGATAAGCCGGCGCTGTCCGGTCATCTTGAGGCCGCGCTCGATGCACATCCTCTCGATGCGGGAGATGCCCTCACGGTCGGCGGAAGCGGGCGTATCCATGCGGCTGGCGAACTGCCCTTCCTCTGGGGTCGCTGGGATAGGAGGGGCGACCATAGACCGATGCCGCGTCCGCGACCATGGCGGACGCAGCCTTCGGTACTACCCCGGCCCGCGAAGCCCGAAGGGCGACGTCCAGGCCTCAGGCCGTCTTGGCGGCCGCGGCGGGGGCGGCGGCCTCGCGCCGGCCCGCCCGCGGCGGGCGGCCGCGCGGCTTGGTGCCGAGGCCGATCTTCTTGGCCAGCGAGGAGCGATGGCATTGTCACATTGTTTGGTGACCTGGTGCGTTTGACTGCAAGACAGAGCTTGCGCGATCTCACGCCGCTCCCTGGGCACACGTCTCCTGCCGCCAGATTTGGAAAGCCTTGTCGCGCGAAC
>JAESFM010000021.1_pt1 | contig 128363 bp, 147 predicted proteins | sample 9266171 | NCBI WGS metagenome assembly JAESFM01 (sample SAMN14505069, study PRJNA617099) | algae metagenome | isolation source: Hassallia sp. WJT32-NPBG1 and co-occurring heterotrophs from well developed... | place: USA: Mojave Desert, Joshua Tree National Park, California | collected 2006-06-22 | reverse complement strand
TAGCGCAGCTTCTCGCGCCCGTACCGCTCCCGATCCGCTGCCGTCCACATGGCAAGAGCTCCGCTGTTCCCATCAATGTCCTGCCGCAACGCATTCAGAATACAGCAGTTCTTCATAGACGGGCTCTCAATCCCTTCGTGCCGGTCCCGGCAGTCGGGCCGGGAATGGAGGCCCGGCATGCTCATCCGGATCTCGCCGCAAGGACACATCATCTGCCAACCGCGCCGCGGGGAAGGTTCGGGCGCGGGGCGCCGGCGGAGATGCGCTTGGAACCTTGTGATGATGGGGACACGGCAGGGCGAGGCCTCCCCGCGGCGGCGCCTGACCCTTGCCGCCCGCGCTTTCCACCCTTCATTCTCGCCTCGATGTACTCCCTCCCCTCCCCCCTCGCGTGACGCTCGTCACCCTCGACGGCGTCGGCAAGCGCTTCGCCAGCGGGACGGAGGCGCTGCGGGATGTCGACCTCAGGATCGAGCCAGGGGAGTTCCTCTCGCTGCTCGGTCCCTCGGGCTGCGGCAAGTCGACGCTGCTGCGGCTGATCGCGGGGCTTGCCGAGCCGAGCGCGGGGCGGATCGAGCGGGCGGCCTCGCGGCAGGTGGGCTTCGTCTTCCAGGAGGCGACGCTGCTGCCCTGGTCGGATGCGGTCACCAATGTGCGGCTGCCGCTGCGGCTCCTCGGCCTGCCGAGGGCGGAGCAGGAGGAGCGGGCGACCGAGGCGCTGGCGCAGGTCGGGCTCGGCGGCTTCGAGCGGGCCTATCCGCGGGAGCTCTCGGGGGGCATGCGGATGCGCGTCTCCATCGCCCGCGCCCTGGTGACGCGGCCGAGCCTGCTGCTGATGGACGAGCCCTTCGCGGCACTCGACGAGCTGACGCGGCACAGGCTGAACGACGACCTGCTGACGCTCTGGGCGGGGAGCGGCGTGACGGTGGTCTTCGTCACGCATTCGGTCTTCGAGAGCGTCTATCTCTCCTCGCGCATCCTCGTCATGGCGGCGCGGCCGGGGCGCATCGCGGCGGAGGTGCCGGTGGAGGCGCCGGCGCCAAGGCCGGAGGGGTTCCGCACCTCGGCCGAGTATGCGGCGCTCTGCCGGCGGACGACCGAGGCGCTGGAGGGGGCGATGCGGGCATGAGGCGCTGGGCGGACTGGCTGGCGCCGAGCCTCGTCGGGCTGCTGGTGCTTGGGGGGTGGGAGGCGGCGGTCCGGCTGCTGGAGGTGCCGGCCTATGAGGTGCCGGGGCCGGTCGCCATCGCGCAGGCCCTGGTCGCCGACTGGCCGCTCTTCCGGTCCTCCATGCTGGTGACGCTGAGGATCGCGCTGCTGGCCCTGCTGCTGGCGGTGACACTGGGCGGGCTGCTCGCCGTGGCCTTCGCGCAGTCGCGCTGGGTGGAGCGGGCCTTCTTTCCCTATGCGGTGGTGCTGCAGGTGACGCCGGTGGTCGCCATCGCGCCGCTGATCCTGATCTGGGTCGACGATGTTACCGTCAGCCTGCTGATCTGCGCCTGGATCGTCGCCTTCTTCCCCATCCTGTCGAACACGGTGCTCGGGCTGAACAGCGCGGACCGCAACCACGTGGAGTTGTTCCGGCTCTATGGCGCGACGCGGTGGCAGACGCTGCTGCTGCTGCGGCTTCCGGGGGCGCTGCCCTTCTTCCTCGCCGGCTTGCGGGTGGCGGGAGGGTTGGCGCTGATCGGGGCCGTGGTCGCGGAGTTCGTCGCGGGCGCCGGAGGGACGGGCTCTGGCCTCGCCTTCCGCATCCTCGAGGCGGGGTACCAATTGAAGATCCCGCGCATGTTCGCCGCACTCGCGCTGATCTCGGCGCTCGGCATCGCCATCTTCGCGGTGCTGGGCCTGGTGCAGCACCTGCTGCTCAGGCGCTGGCACGAGAGTGCGATGCGGCCCGAAAGCTAGGGCGCGATCGCCATGGGGGTGAATCGCGCGGCAAGGCGGCAGGCCAGGCCATGAACCACGATCCGGCCATCGCGCATGCTGATCTAGCCGGGCGGGCCGGGCGCGCGGGAGAGGGCGGCGTTCTGGTAGCGCGGGTCCTCGGTGACCTCGGGGCCAAGCCAGGCGGGGCGGGCGAAGGGCTCGTCCGGCGAGGCCAGCTCGATCTCGGCGAGGACGAGCCCGGCGAGATGGCCGGCGAATTCGTCGATCTCCCAGGTCAGGCCGTCGAGCGCGAGGCGGTGGCGGGTCTTGTCGATGATGGGCGGCGGGCAGAGGGAGGCGAGCATCGCCTCGGCATCCTCGGGCGGGATCGGGTATTCGTACTCGGCGCGGGCGAGCAGGCCCGGCCCCTTGATCGTCAGGAAGGCCAGCTCGCCGGCCTGGCGGATGCGGACCACCGGCGTGCCCGCATGCAGGTAGCCCTGGCGGAGGCGGATGCCGGGGCCGGCCCCGGCACGCCAGATGCCGGAGGTGACGAGGAATTTGCGTTCGATCTCGGTGCCCATGTCCAGGCTGTCTAGGGCATCGGCGGGGGAAGGCGAAGCATCCCGGCGCTCAGGCGGGCGGGATGCGGATCACCATGCCCGGGCCGGGCAGGCTGCCGCCGAGGATCTGGGCATTGGCCTCCAGCAGCCGGGCCTCGTCGCCGCCCAGATGGCGGGCGGCGAGCGTCGCCAGCGTCTCGCCCGGCTGCATGGTGTGGAACAGGCTGCGGCCGGGGCCGAAGCGGGTGCCGGCCTCGATCTCGGCACGGTGGAGGGCGGTCTCGGCGGCCTCCGTGCTGGCGGCGCCGGCAGGGAGATTGGCGAAGGCGCCGAGGCCGTCGAGCAGGCCAGGGGTATGGGCGGGGACCAAACGGTTGTCGACGCGGGCGATGCCCTGGAGGTTGCCGGCGGCGAGCACGAGGAGCTCGGCGGCCTCGCCATCCGCGACCTTACCCTCGAGGATCACGCTGTCGCCCTGGCGGGCGATGCGGATGCCCTGGTGCGGCAGGCCGAGCCGGTCGAGATGGGAGGCGATCGCCTCCGGCGCGGGGCCCGGGGCGGGCAGGCCGGCTTCGGCGGGGAAATCATAGCTGGGCATCGGGCTCTCCTTCGGACCGGCAACGTAGGGATGGAGGGCGGGTTGCGCCGGGGGTCGGGCCCCCTCACCTTCCGGCTCATGGAAACGCCGCTTCTCGTCCAGCCCGATCCCGCCGACCCGCGCCTCACCCGCCGCGTCGCGGGCCTCGACCACACGGGGGCGCGGGTCGAGGCGAGCGTCACGGTGGAGCGGCCGCTGACGCTCTACCTGAACGGGCAGGAGATCGTCACCATGATGACGATCCTCGACCGGCCGGAGGAGCTGGCGCTCGGCTACCTGCTGAACCAGGGGATGCTGCGGCGCGACGACGTCGTCCAGGGCGTCGAGTATGACGAGGATCTCGGCGTCGTCGTGGTGCGGACGGAGCGGCGGACCGACTACGAGGAGAAGCTGAAGAAGAAGACGCTGACCAGCGGCTGCGCGCAGGGCACCGCCTTCGGCGACCTGCTCGAGGATTTCGCCGCGCGCCGGCTGCCGCCTGCGGAGCTGCGGACGAGCTGGCTCTACCGGCTGCTGCACCGGATCAACACGCTGCCGACGCTCTACCTGGAAGCCGGCGCGATCCATGGCTGCGCGCTCTGCGAGCGGGACCGGCCGCTGGTCTACATGGAGGATGTCGGCCGGCACAACGCGGTCGACAAGATCGCGGGCTGGATGTTCCGCGCGGGCTGCGAGCCGGGCGACAAGATCTTCTACACGACGGGACGCCTCACCTCGGAGATGGTGATCAAGACGGTGCGCATGGGCATCCCCATTCTCGTCTCGCGCAGCGGCTTCACCGCCTGGGGGGTGGAGCTGGCGCGGGAGGCGGGCGTGATGCTCATCGGGCGGTGCAAGGGGAAGCGCTTCACCGCGCTCGCGGGCGAGGAGCGGATCGTCTTCGATGCCGACCTCGCCTATGTCGAGGAGGAGAGCGCGAAGCACTGGCGGAAGAACGGCCGCGATGGATAGCACGCTCGCGGTGGTGCTGGCGGGCGGGCTGGCGCGGCGGATGGGAGGCGGCGACAAGCCGTTGCGCCTGCTCGGCGGACGGCCCCTGCTCGACCATGTGCTGGCGCGGATCGGGCCGCAGGTGGCGCGGGTCGTCATCAATGCGAATGGCGATCCGGGGCGCTTCGCGGCCTACGGGCTGCCGGTCGTCGCCGACCCCTTGCCGGATCATCCGGGGCCGCTGGCCGGGGTGCTGGCCGGGCTCGACTGGGCGGCGCAGGCCGGCGTGACGGATGTGCTCTCGGTGCCGGGGGACTGCCCCTTCCTGCCGGGCGACCTGCTGGCGCGGCTGGACGCGGCGCGGCGGGCGGCGGGGGTGCCGATGGCCTGTGCGGCCTCGGGCGGCTGGACCCATCCGCCCGTCGCGCTCTGGCCGGTTTCGCTCCGGGACGAGCTGCGGGCGGCGCTGCTGGCCGGCGAGAAGAAGATCGATCGCTGGACGGCGCGCTTCGGCTGCGCGGGCGCGGAGTGGCCGGCGGTGCCGGTCGACCCCTTCTTCAACGCGAATGCGCCGGAGGACCTGGCGGAGGCGGAGCGGCTCTTGTCTTCCGGCGCCGGCGGACCCATAGGAACCGGCAACGGAACCATCCCGGGAGATCCGCCATGAAAGCCTTCCTCGCCGGCCTCGCCGCCGCCGTCGCCATCGCCATCGCCGCCGCCGTCGTGCTCGATACCGAGGTCCAGCGCAGCGCGGCTGAGCACTTCCAGACCGAGGGCGTGCGGCTCTAGCCTTCCCCTCGCCGGGCGCCGCAGGGTGCGGGCTCCGGCATGGGAGGACGACAATGAGCGACACCTATCGCGGGGCCTGCTTCTGCGGCGCCGTCGAGCTGCGGGTGAGCGGGGCGCCGCAGGCCATGGGCTATTGCCACTGCCAGTCCTGCCGGTCCTGGTCGGGCGGGCCGGTGAATGCCTTCAGCATCTGGGCGCCGGAGGCGGTCGAGGTGGTGAAGGGGGCGGAGCATGTCGCGACCTTCGCCAAGACCGAGATGAGCCACCGGCAGTATTGCCGGCTCTGCGGCGGCCACCTGATGGCGCAGCACCCGCCGCTCGGCGCAATCGACGTCTTCGCCGCCACGCTGCCGGAGCTGCCCTTCGCGCCGCAGCTGCACGTGAACTACGGCGAGACGGTGCTGCCGATGCGGGACGGCCTGCCGAAGCTCCGCGACTTCCCGAAGGAGTTCGGCGGCTCCGGGGAGACGATGGCCGAATAGCCGGGGCGGCCTGACGGGCCGGCGGCGCTGCCCAGGCGGCTGCTCAACCGCGGCCTGCCGCTGCTGCCGGACCGGGAGCGAGGCGCCCGGCCCTCACCGGACCAGTGCCTGCGCCGCCTCGCGGGTCCTCCCGACGGCGGCGCCCGCCTCCCGCACCGCGGCGGTGATGTCCGCCATGCTGCCGGAGACGGTGGCGACGGTGCCGGTCGCGTTGCGCATCGTCTCGGCCATGCTGCGGGTGACGGCATTCTGCTCCTCGACCGCGGCGGCGGTGAGGGTGACGCTCTCGAGCACCGTGCCGACGGCGCCGCGGATCGCCTCCAGCGCGCCGGCGACATCGGTGGAGGTGGCCTGGATGCCGTCGATCTCGGTGGAGATCTGCTCGGTCGCGCGGGCGGCCTGGACGGCGAGGTTCTTCACCTCGCTCGCCACCACGGCGAAGCCCTTGCCGGCCTCGCCGGCGCGGGCGGCCTCGATCGTCGCATTGAGGGCGAGGAGGTTGATCTGGCTGGCGATGGTGCGGATCAGCCCGACGATGCCGCCCATGGCCTGGGCGGCCTGGGTCAGCCTGTCGGTGGTGCGCGCGAGGGTGGAGGCCTGCTCCGAGGCCTGCTCGGTGGCCTGGCGGGAGCGGGCCATGCTCTCGGCGATCTCGGCGATGGAGGCGGCGAGCTGCTCGATGCCGCCGGCCGCGGCCTGCACATCGGCCGCGGTGCCCTCCGCCGCGGCGGCGGCGGCCCCGGCGCTGGCGTCGGTGCGGCCGATGGCGCCCTCGATCTCGTTGAAGTTGCGGTCGATCAACCGCTTCAGGTCGGCCGTGAGCTGCCGCTGGGCGGTGATGTCGTTGGCGATCTTCACCACCTTCGCCACCTTGCCGTGGCGGTCGAGGATCGGGTTGTAGGCGCCCTCGATCCAGATTTCGCGCCCGTCCCTGGTGACGCGGCGGGATTGCGCGATGCGGTGCTCGCCCTGGCCGAGCTTCTCCCAGAAATGCTGGTAGTCGGCGCTGTCGCGCTCCGCAGGCGGCAGAAGGATGCGGTGGTGGCGGCCGCGCAGCTCCTCCAGCGTGTATCCCATGATGCGGAGGAAGCTGGGGTTGGCGTCGAGGATGGTTCCGTCCGGCGCGAACTGGATCATGGCGTTGCAGCGGCTGATCGCCTGCAGCTGCGCGGCGTAGTCGAGGTTGAGCAGGCGCTCCCGCGCATCGGCCCATTCGACGACGAAGCCGATGCGCGCCTCGCCCTCGAAGAGCGGCGTCACCAGCAGGTCGAGCATGCGGGTGCCGACGCGGATGGTGGCGGCATGCGGCACCCGCAGCGCGTCGAGCATGCGGCGCTGGTGGCCCGCATTGTGGTGGAAGAGGTCGATGCTGCTGCCGATCAGCGCATCGACGCGGAAGCCGGGCAGCTCCTTGCCGAGATCCGCCTCCGCCTCGCGCATCAGCGCGATGACGGCCGGGTTCATGTAGATGATGGTCAGGTCCTGGTCGGCGAGCATGACATTGGCGCGGAGGGCGTCGAGCGCTGCGACCCGGGCGGCGAGGCCCGGATGGCGGCGGAAGGGATTGTGCATGGACCTGCTCCTCGGCTGCGGCGGGTGAACTCTCCGCGAGTTTCGTTAGGGAAGCGTTTCCGCGCTCGTTGCGCTGGCGCGTGCGCTTCGCTTCCGGCATGGTCAGGGCGCCATGGACGGACTGCCGGGGATTCGGGACTGGGAGGAGTTGCTCGCCCTGCGCGAGGGGGCGCCGGTGGCGCCGCCCGGCCCGCTCGGGGCGCTGTTCGGGCCCCTGCTGGCGCCGCCGCGGGCGGCGGATGGCTGCGTTGTTGTCGGGCGGCTGGCGCAGACGCTGGACGGGCGGATCGCCACCGCTTCCGGCTCCTCGCAATGGATCGGCGGCGAGGGCGACATCCTTCACACCCACCGGCTGCGGGCGCTCTGCGACGCGGTGGTGGTGGGCGCGGGCACGGTCCGCCATGACGACCCGCGGCTGACAACGCGGGCATGCGTCGGGCCGGACCCGGTGCGGGTGGTGCTGGACACGGACCGGCGGCTTTCCGACGGCTACCGGATCTTCCGCGAGGGACCGCCGACGCTGCTGCTGGCGGCCGAGGACGTGCCGGGAGGCGACAGGCTAGGCCTCGCCGAGGTGGTGCGGCTGCCGCGCGATCCGGCGCATGGCGGGCTCCGCGTGCCGGCGATCCTCGCGGCGCTGGGGGCGCGGGGGCTCCGGCGGATCTTCGTCGAGGGCGGCGGGGTGACCGTCAGCCGGTTCCTCGCCGCGGGCTGCCTCGACCGGCTGCATGTGACGGTGGCGCCGGTGCTGCTCGGCTCGGGCATTCCGGCCTTCACCCTGCCGGAGGCGGCGCGCATCGCGGATGGGCTGCGCTTCGCCTGGACGGTGCATGCCTTGCCGCCGGACGTGCTGTTCGATATCGCCCTCGACCGGGTGCGGCCAGGGGTGTGTCGGTGAAGGCCAGGGCGTTGTGGTGCGTGGCGCCGGGGGTGGCGGCGCTGCGGGAGGAGGAGCTGGCGGCGCCGGGGCCGGGCGAGGCGCTGGTCCGGGCGCGTGCGAGCGGCGTCTCGCGCGGGACGGAGCGGCTGGTGCTCGGCGGGCGGGTGCCGCGGAGCCAGTGGGGGGCGATGCGGGCGCCGCTGATGGCGGGCGAGTTCCCCTTCCCCGTCAAGTATGGCTATGCGGCGGTGGGCGTGGTGGAGGCGGGGCCGGCGGGGCTGGTCGGCCAGCGGGTCTTCTGCCTGCATCCGCATCAGGAGCGCTTCGTCGTGCTGGCCGCGATGTGCATCCCCGTGCCGGATGGCGTGCCGGACCTGCGCGCGGTGCTGGCGGCCAACATGGAGACGGCGCTCAACATCCTCTGGGATGCGCGGCCGGTGCTCGGCGAGCGGGCGCTCGTCATCGGCGCGGGTGTGGTCGGGCTGCTGGTGGCGGCGCTGCTCGGGCGCATGCCCGGGGTGGCGGCGGTGCTCTGCGACACCGACCCGGCGCGGGCGGGGCTGGCGGCGGCGCTCGGCGTCGGCTTCGCGGCGCCGGAGGCAGTGGGCGACGGGTGGGAGCTGGTCATCCATGCGAGCGGGAACCCGGCGGGACTGCTGCTCGGGCTGGAGCGGGCCGGGTTCGAGGGGCGGATCGTGGAGGCGAGCTGGTATGGCGACCGGCCCGTGAGCCTGCCGCTCGGCGAGGCCTTCCACGCCCGGCGGCTGCAGGTCATTTCGAGCCAGGTGGGGCAGGTGGCGCCGGCGATGCGCGGGCGCCGCACCCATGCGGAGCGCCTGGCGCTTGCCCTTGCCTTGCTGGAGGATGCGCGGCTCGATGCCCTGCTGGCGCCGCCGGTGCGCTTCGATGAGTTGCCGGACGCCCTGCCCGGGCTGCTGGAGGGGGAGGCCATCTGGCCCTGCCCGACGATCCTCTATGGTGAGTGACCCGACATGTTCAGCCTGACCGTCTGCGACCACATCATGGTGGCGCACAGCTTCCGCGGGGCGGAATTCGGCCCGGCGCAGCGGCTGCACGGCGCGACCTTCGCTGTGGAGGCGGAGTTCCGCGCCGAGCGGCTCGATGCGCTGCACCTGCTGGTGGATATCGGGCTGGCGAAGGTGGAGCTGCGCCGCGCGCTGGACGGGCTCGACTACCGGAACCTGGATGCGGAGCCGGTCTTCGCCGGGCTGAACACGACGACGGAGTATCTCTGCCAGCACATCCACGGGCTGCTGGTAGCGGCGCTGAGGGCGGGAAAGCTCGGGCCGCAGGCGGCGAATGTGACGGGGCTCAAGGTGCTGCTGCGCGAGAGCCCGAATGCCTGGGCGGCGTATGAGGGGCCGGTGGCGTGAGCATCGCATTGCTGGTGCCGGGGCCGTTCGGAACGGTCTCGGGCGGGTACGGCTATGACCGGCGGCTGGTCGAGGGGTTCCGGGCGCTGGGCGAGGCGGTCGAGGTGGTCGAGCTGGCGGGGCGGCATCCGCTGCCCGATGCGGTGGCCGAGGCTGCGGCGCGGGCGGCGCTCGATGCCGTGCCCGAGGGGGTGCGGATCATCGTCGACGGGCTCGGGCTGCCGGCCTTTGCGCCGCTGGCCGATGCGCTGGCGGCGCGGGGCGCGGTGGGGCTGATCCATCACCCGACGGCGCTCGAGGGGGAGACGTCGCAGCGGGAGGCGCTCAGGGCGATCGAGGGGGCGCTCTTCCCGCGCATGCCGCGGCTGGTGGCGACCTCGCGGCTGACGGCGGAGCGGCTCATCCGGGATTTCGGGGTGCAGGCCGGCCGGGTCGGCGTGGTGGAGCCGGGGACGGACCCGGCCCCGCGCGCGCGGGGTTCGGGCGGGCCGGGGGTGGCGGTGCTCTCGGTCGGGACGCTGATCCCCCGCAAGGGGCATGACGTGCTGCTCCGGGCGCTCGCCGGCATTCTGGATGTCGATTGGCGGCTGACCATCGTGGGCGCGGCGCGGGATGCCGCCTGCGCGGAGGCGCTGAGGGGGCTGGCGACGGAACTGGGAGTCGCGGAGCGGGTCGACTTCGCCGGCGAGGTGACGGGGCCAGCGCTCGAGGCGCTGTATGGCGGGGCGGATGCCTTCGCCCTCGCCTCGCACTGGGAAGGCTACGGCATGGTGGTCGCCGAGGCGCTGGCGCGGGGGTTGCCGGTCTCGGTGACGGCGGGCGGGGCGCTCGGCGACCTCGTGCCCCTGGAGGCGGGGAGCGTCTCGCCGCCGGGGGATGTCGTCTCGCTGACCAAGGCGCTGCGGCGGGTGCTGTTCGATGCCGAGCTGCGTGGGGCGATGGCGGAGGCAGCCTGGGCGGCCGGGCAGCGCCTGCCGCGCTGGGACGACCGGGCGGGGGCCTTCCTCGCCGAGATGGGGCGCGTGGCATGACGGAGGCCTTCGACCTCGACTGGCTCGACCTGCGCGAGCCCTTCGATGCCATGGCGCGCAACGAGGCGCTGGTGGACCGGCTGCTGGCGCGGCTGCCGGCGCGGCCGCGCTTCCTCGACCTCGGCGCGGGGACGGGGAGCCTGCTGCGCTACATCGCGCCGCGGCTCGGGCGGGCGCAGGCCTGGACGCTGGTCGATGCCGACCGGGAGCTGCTGGAGTCGGCCTACGACACCATCGCGGACCGGGCGGAGGCGGTGGGCTACACCGTCTCCTTCCCCAACAAGCGGACGCTGCTGGTGCATGCGCCGGGCGGGGCCTGGCGGGTGGAGACGCTGGTCGCCGACTTGGCCGAGGCGCCCCAGGGCCTGCCGCTTACCAGCACCGATGCGGTGGTGTGCTCGGCGCTGGCCGACCTCGTCTCGCGCGGCTGGGTGGAGCGGATGGCGGGGGCGCTGCGGGTGCCCTTCTATGCGGCGCTCTGCGTCGACGGGCGGGACCGCTTCCTGCCGCCGCATCCGGCGGACCATGTGGTGGCGGCGGGGTTCCGGCGCGACCAGGGGCGGGACAAGGGGTTCGGCGGGGCGGCGCTCGGGGCGCGGGCGCCGGGAATGATCGCGGAGGCGTTCGGGGCCCGCGGCTTCGAGGTCCGGAACGCGCCGAGCGACTGGGTGGTGCGCGGGCGGGGCGCATCGCCGATCCCGGGGACGGGCGAGGCGGCGGGGCGGTTCCTCTCCGAGCTGGTCATGGGGCATGCGGAGGCGGCGCGGCAGCAGGACCGGCGGGGCGACCGGCGGATCGAGGCCTGGATGGAGGCGCGGCTCGACCAGGTGGCGGGGCGGAGGCTCGCCGTGCGGATCGGGCATCGCGACGTGCTGGCGCTGCCGCCGGGGCGGGGCTGAGCGGTGGCGGAGCGGCCGGTTGCCGTCAAGGCCAGCGAGGCGCCGGCGCGGCCGCGGGCGACGGGCTTCCCGCCGGACCTGGCAGCGAAGCTGGAAGGGCGGGAGAAGCGACCGCTCGGCGACCTCTTCGGGCTCAGGAATTTCGGGGTGAACCTGACGCGGCTGGCGCCGGGTGCGGCCTCCTCCATGCGGCATGCGCACTCGAAGCAGGATGAGTTCGTCTATGTGCTGGAGGGCCGGCCGGTGCTGGTGACGGAGGCCGGGGAGACGCAACTCTCGCCCGGCATGTGCGCCGGCTTCCCGGCCGGGACGGGGGATGCGCATCGGCTGGTGAACCGGACGGGGGAGGATGTGCTTGTGCTCGAGGTCGGGGACCGCACGCCGCTTGACCGCGTGACCTACCCGGAGGACGACCTGGTCGGCGAGGCCGACGAGGCCGGCCGGTTCCACTACCGTCGGAAAGACGGGACCGCGATCTAGGGAGGGCTCACCATGCCGCTGCTCGGCTGCATCGCCGATGATTTCACCGGCGCCACCGACCTCGCCAATACGCTGGTGAAGGGCGGCATGACGGCGGTGCAGGTGATCGGCGTCCCCGACGGGCCGCTGCCGGAGGCGGATGCGGTGATCGTCGCGCTGAAGTCGCGCACGGCGCCGGCCGGCGAGGCCGTGGGCGAGAGCCTCGCCGCCTGCGAGGCGCTGCTGCGGGCGGGGGCAAGGCAGGTCTTCTTCAAATACTGCTCGACCTTCGACAGCACCGACGAGGGGAATATCGGGCCCGTGGCGGATGCGTTGGTGCGGCGGCTGGACTGCGGCTTCGCCCTGGCCAACCCGGCCTTCCCGACCAATGGGCGGACGGTCTTCCAGGGGCATCTCTTCGTCGGCGACAAGCTGCTTTCCGAGAGCGGGATGGAGAACCATCCGCTGACGCCGATGCGGGATGCCAACCTGGTCCGCGTGCTGTCGCGGCAGACGGACGGGACCGTGGGGCTGGTGCCCTTCGCCACGGTCGAGCAGGGGGCGACCGCCATCCGCCGCGCCATGACCGGGCTGAAGGAGGGCGGGCGGCGCTATGCGGTCGTCGATGCGGTGACGGATGCGCATCTCCTCGCCATCGGCGAGGCCGCGGCGGGGCATGCGCTGATCACCGGCGGCTCGGGCGTGGCGATGGGGCTTCCGGCCAATTTCCGCCGCGAGGGGCTGCTGCCGGAGCGGGGCGCCGGCGCCGCCGAGCTGCAGCCGATGCGAGGGCATGCGGCGGTGCTGGCGGGATCCTGCTCGCGGGCGACGCTCGGGCAGATCGGCTATGCGCGGGACCATGCGCATACGCTCGAGCTTGACGTGCTCGCCACGCCGGATGTCGCGGCCCTGCAGAAGCAGGCGCTCGACTGGGCGGAGGGGAAGCTCGGCGAGGCGCCGGTGGTGATCGCAGCCTCGGCGCCGCCCGACAAGGTGCAGGCGCTGCAGGCGCGGCTCGGGCGGGAGAAGGCTGGGGCGCTGGTGGAGGAGGTGCTGGCGGGCATCGCCGAGGCGCTCGTCGCACAGGGCGTCGGGCGGCTCGTGGTGGCCGGCGGGGAGACCTCGGGGGCCGTCGTGTCGCGGCTCGGCGTCCGGAGCCTCAGGATCGGGGCGGAGATCGACCCAGGGGTGCCCTGGACCTTCGCCGAGATCCCCGGCCTGCACCTGGCGCTGAAGTCGGGGAATTTCGGGGCGCGCGACTTCTTCCTGAAGGCCTTCGGCCAATGAGCGAGGCGGAGATCCGCGAGGCGATCGCGGCGCATGGGCGGTTGCTCTTCGGGCGTGGCTTCTCGGTGGGGTCGGCGGGGAATATCAGCGTCCGGCTGCCGGACGGCTTCCTCATCACGCCGACCAATTCCTGCCTCGGGCGGCTCGATCCCGGGCGGATCAGCAAGCTGGACCGGGAGTACCGGCATGTCTCCGGCGATAAGCCCTCGAAGGAGGTGTTCATGCACCGGGCCTTCCTCGAGGCGCGGCCGGAGGCGGGGGCGGTCGTCCATCTCCACTCGACCCATGCGACGGCGATCGCCTGCCTCGCCGCGCCCGGGGAGCCGGCGCCGATCCCGCCGCTGACGCCCTATTTCGTCATGCGCATCGGGCGGGTGCTGCCGGTCGTGCCCTATTACCGGCCGGGGGACGCGGCGATGGAGCCGGCCATCGCCGCGGCGGCCAGGGATGCGCGGGCGGTGCTGCTGGCCAATCACGGGCCGGTCGTCAGCGGGAGGACGCTCGACGATGCGGTCTATGCGGCGGAGGAGCTTGAGGAGGCGGCGAAGCTCGCCCTGCTGCTGCGCGGCCAGGGGGCGCGGGAGCTGACCAGGGCGCAGGTCGAGGACCTGTTAGGGACCTTCGGGTAGCGGTTGACCCCCTCGGTCCGCTTTGCTTCGCTCGCGCGTCAAGGAAACGAGGCGCGCGGCGCCTGGGGAAACCAGCCCATGATCCAGCGCCCTTGGCGGCGGCGTGCCCTGCTCGCCGGTGCGGCCGCCCTCCCGTTCCAAGCGCTTGCCGCGCTGCCGGAGCGGCCGCTGCGCATCCTGCTCGGCTTCCCGGCGGGGACGGGGCCGGACCTGCTCGGGCGGCTGCTCGCGGAGGGGATGCGGGAGGCCTGGCCGGCCGGCATCGTCGTCGACAACAAGCCGGGGGCGGGCGGGCTGATCGCGGCGCAGGAGGTGGCGAAGACGGCGCCGCCGGACGGCTCCACGCTGTTGCTCGGCGAGGTGGCGCAGCTCGCCATGGCGCCGAGCACCTATGCGCGCATCCCCTATGACCCGGCGCGGGATTTCAGCGCCGTGGCCGAGCTGGCCTCCGTGGATTTTGCGCTGGTCGTGCCGCCAGCGCTGCCTGTTGCCGACCTCGACGGCTATCTCGCCTGGGGCAAGGGGCAGCCGGCGCTCTACATGGGCACCTTCGGGGCGGGGAGCCCGGGGCATTTCGCGGCCGCCATGCTGGGGCAGGCGGCGGGGCTGACAGTGGAGGCCGTGCATTTCCGCGCGACGGCGGATGCGGTGGCGGCGGTGCTCAACGGCAACGTGCAGGGGATGTTCGGCAGCATCGCCGCGGTCGCGCCGCATGTGCAGGCGGGGCGGATGAAGGCGCTGGCGGTGACCGGTCCGGAGCGCTCGCCCCTGCTGCCGGAGGTGCGCACCATGGCGGAGCTGGGGCGGCCCGGGCTCGCGGTCAGCGCCGGGTTCGGGCTGGTGGCGCCGGTGGCGGTGTCCGCGGGCGTCGTCGGCGAGATCGAAGCGGCGGTGCTCAGGGCGATGGCGGCGCCGGGGCTGCTGGCGCGGCTGCGCGAGGCGGGGTTCCGCCCCTCCGTCGCCGGGCGGGCGGAGTTCGATGCGCTGATGCGGGCGGAGCGGGGGCGCTGGGCGGAGGTCGTGCGGGCGACCGGGTTCCGCGCGATCGAGTAGTCCTCAGGCCGCGTGGATGCGGATGATGACGGCGCTCGGCTGGCGTTCGCCATAGCCGAGGAAGACCTGGCGGTGCTGCAGCCAGGCATGATCGGGCGCCGCGGTCTCGAAGACCGGCGTGGTGCGGAAGTAAACGCGCTCGGGCGGGACGGGCTCGCCGCGCAGCAGGCGGGCCATGTCCTCCGGCGCGGCATGGCGGAGGCCGCTGTTGACGACATGGACCAGGGCCCCGTCCGTGAGGCGGAGCGTGTAGCGGGCGACGATCTCCGTCACGCCGTCGGGGCGGATGAGCTGGTGGTCGGTGCCGCCGGGCAGCACCTCGCCCTCGAGCCGCGGGCCGGCGATGCGGCCGCCGAGGATGGGGACGACGCGGCGCTCCCCCTGCAGGCCGGGGCCGAGGATGATGGGGGCGGCGACGTCGGCGGGCTTCGGCGATGAATTCGAGGCTGGGAGGCATGGCGGGTCATCCTCCGGACGGCGGAGCTTAGGGCATGGTTGCCGGAGCCTGGAACGGCCGGAAGCCCGGTCATGCGGCACGACGGCACGCCGGGCCGTGACTTATGGCCCGGTGATCGCGGGTCATGACCTAGCCATCCGCCCGGCGCTCCGGGGCCGCCACCGCGTCCGCCACCAGCGTCTGGCGGGCAGGGATGCGGCCCTGGCCGATCGGGGCGCCCGGGCGCGACGGCAGCCAGGGCGCGGGCGCTGTCGGCCAGCGAGGCGGCATAGACGACGCGGCCGATGCCGGCGATCTGCATCCCGCGACGCAGAGGGCGCAGGGCTCGCAGGAAGTCGCCAGGGTGCAGCCGGCGAGGTCGAGCGTGCCGAGTCGGGCGTCGGCCTCGCGCAACGCCGCCGTCTGCGTGGTGCCATCGGCCGGCTGCCCTGCGGCATGGGTGGCGGCGAGCGTGCCGCCGGCACCGGGGCGGTTGTCGACGACCACGCGCTGGCCGAGACGGGGGCGAGCGCCCCGCCGAGGACACGGGCGGCGATGTCGGAGGACCCGCCGGGCGGGAAGGCGACGACGATGCGCATGGGGCGCGAGGACCCATGCCTCGGCTCGGGCGGGCTGTGCGAGGACGAGGGAGAGCAAAGCCGCCAGAAGCTGCAGAGCGCGTCTGACCAGGGCAATCCCCTTGAATCACCCGAGGGTGAGCAAGGGGCAGGCCAGCCGCACCGCCCCCGTGACACCGGGCGCGGGCGCGGGTAGAAGCCCCTGGCCCGACCGGCCGGGGGAGCCACCATGCTGACCACCTATACCGTCGAGGCCGGGCAGCTCGTCGTGCGCGAGGGCGCGCAGGCCGCCGAGAGCCTTGGCCGCGCCGTCTGGATCGATCTGCTGACGCCGACCCCCGAGGAGGAGCGGCAGGTGCAGGAGGCGTTGCGCCTCGAGATCCCGACGCGTGAGGAGATGCAGGAGATCGAGAGCTCCTCCCGCCTCTACAAGGAGGAGGACACGCTCTTCCTCACCGCGCCCTTCCTCTACGGCGTCGAGGGGGGCGAGCTCGGCTCGACCGCCATCACCTTCGTGCTCGGGAATTCCGCGCTGGTGACGGTGCGCTACGCGACGCCGAAGGCCTTCGCCGTGTTTTCCGCCCGCTGCCAGCGGACGCCGGTGCAGCTGCTGACCACGCCGGACGGGGTGATGCTGCACCTCTTCGAGCAGGTGGTGGACCGGCTGGCCGACATTCTCGAGCGCATCGCCGCCGATATGGACCGCGCCAGCCAGGCGGCCTTCCGCACCGCGCGAGCCAAGGCGAAGGCAAGCGCCAAGGATGCCGACCTGAAGGAGGCGCTGATCACCCTCGGCCAGGTGGGCGAGGTGACGACGCGGGCGAGCGAGACGCTGCTCGGCCTGTCGCGCATCCTCACCTTCGTCGGCGCGGAGAAGGCGACGGCCGTCAGGCGCGAGAACCAGGGGCTGATCAAGACGCTGGTGCGCGACGTGCGCTCGCTCGTCGAGCACGCGAATTTCCTGAACAGCAAGGCCAACTTCCTGCTCGATGCGGTGCTCGGCATCATCAATGTCGAGCAGAACGCCATCATCAAGACCTTCACCGTGGCCTCCGTCGCGCTGATGCCGCCGACGCTGCTCGCCAGCATCTACGGGATGAATTTCCAGGTGATGCCGGAGCTGAACTGGAAGTTCGGCTACCCGATGGCGCTGGGGCTGATGGTGATCTCGGCGGTGGTGCCGATCTTCTACTTCAAGCGCAAGGGCTGGCTCTGAGCGCGGGGCGGCTTGCGGCGGGACTGCTGCTGCTGGCTGCGGGAGCGGCGCGGGCCGAGGGCGTGCCGCCCTGCCCCACCGGACGGCCCGAGATCCGCATGACCGTCGCCGACCCGGCGCCGGTGGTGAGCGGGGCGCTCGGCGTCGATGCGCTGCATGGCGAGACCGGGCAGAAGCGGAGCCCGGGGCTGCATCACCTGGCGCTCACCACCTCCCGCGTCGAATGGCAAAGCGAGATCGAGACGCGCTACCGCGAGGATGCGGGCGGGGTCTGCGCCCGGCCGGCGCGCATCGCGCTCAGCCTGGTGCAGACCGAGCATACCGTCCGCATCGCCGGCGAGATCCCGCGCGGCGGGTGCCTGTGGCGCGAGGTGCTGGCGCATGAGATGCGGCATGTGGCGGTGAACCAGCAAACCTTGCGCGCGGCGGCGGCGCGGGCCCGGGCGGCGACCGAGGCCTGGGCGATGCGGGCCGAGGGGCGCGGCGCGACATTCGACGCGGCCATGGCGCAGCTGCAGGAGGGGCTGCGGAAGGCGATCGAGCCCGCGCTCGCCGGCATGCGGGAGGCGCGCGAAGCAGCGCATGGGCGGATCGACAGCCGTGCCGAGTATGAGCGGCTGGGCGAGGTCTGCCCGGCCGACCAGCGGCGGCTCCGGGAGGCCTTGCGGGCAGCCGGCGCCCCGTGATGCGATGCCCGCTTCCGACCGAGGAGGACCGAGGCTTGCCCGCGACGCACCACATCGAACCGACGCTCGAGAACATCCGCTGGGGCGGGTTCGACGCCGCCTTCCCGCCGGTGAAGACCGTCGATCCGGGCGACCTCGTCATCCTGGAATGCGTCTCGGGCGCGCCTGACGTGATGCCGCCGGCTGGAAGCGGGCTCGCCGTGCCGCCGCGGCTCTCGGCCATCCATGCGGCCAATCCGGCGCGGCACGGGCCGCATATCCTGACCGGGCCGGTCGCGGTGAAGGGCGCCGAGCCGGGCGACTGCCTCCGCGTCGATATCGAGCGGATCGACCTCGGCGCCGACTGGGGCTTCTGCGCCTTCCGCCCGTTGGTGGGGACGCTGCCGGAGGACTTCCCCTACCGGCGGGTGCTGCACATCCCGGTCGACAAGGAGGCCATGACCTGCACGGTGCCGGTCGGCCCGGGCATCACCCTGCCGCTCGCGCCCTTCTTCGGCGTTATGGGCGTTGCCGGCCCGGCGGAATGGGGGACCATCTCCACCAAGGAGCCGCGGGCGCATGGCGGCAACCTCGATAACAAGGAGTTGGTGGCGGGGACGACGCTCTACTTGCCGGTCCATGTGCCAGGCGCCAATTTCTCGGCCGGCGACGGGCATGGCGTGCAGGGCGATGGCGAGGTCTGCATCAATGCGCTCGAGATCTGCCTGACCGGGGATTTCCGCCTCGGTCTCGAGAAGGGCGGCGGCGCGAAGGACCCGGTGCTGCGCTTCCCGCGCGCGGAGACGCCCTCGCATTTCATCAGCATGGGGATGCACGAGGATCTCGACCTCGCCATGAAGCAGGCGCTGCGCGAGATGATCGCCTTCATCGTCAGCCGCACCAACCTTTCGGCGGCGGATGCCTACCAGCTCTGCTCGCTCGCCGTCGATTTCCACGTGACGCAGACGGTGAATGGCGAGAAGGGCGTGCACGGCATGCTGCGGAAGGGATTGTTGTTCTGAGATTACGTTTCGGTTCGTGGCGTTGGCAGCGGCGGGGCGGGATGCAAGCATTCGGCGTGGACAGAGGAGGCTGAACCATGCCGATGGTCACCACGAAGGACGGCACCCAGATCTTCTACAAAGACTGGGGCAGCGGGCCGCCCATCGTCTTCCATCACGGATGGCCGCTTTCGGCGGATGACTGGGACGCCCAGCTTCTGTTCTTCCGGCAGCAGGGCTTCCGCGTCATCGCGCATGACCGGCGTGGGCACGGGCGCTCCGCGCAGGTGTCGGAAGGACACGACATGGACCACTACGCCGCGGATGTCGCGGCGGTGGTGGAGGCGCTCGACCTGCAAGGGGCGGTGCATGTTGGGCATTCGACCGGCGGTGGCGAGGTGGTGCGCTACCTCGCGCACTACGGCACGGCGCGGGCGGTGAAGGCGGTGCTGATCAGTGCCGTGCCGCCGCTGATGCTGAAGACGGAGGCCAATCCGGGCGGCCTGCCGATCGAGGTCTTCGACGGCTTCCGCGCCCAGCTCGCCGCCAACCGGGCGGAGTTCTACAAGGCGGTGCCGGTGCCCTTCTACGGCTACAACCGCGAGGGCATGACGGTGCAGGAAGGCGTCGCCGGCAATTGGTGGCGGCAGGGGATGATCGGCTCGGCGCTCGCGCATTACGAGGGGATCAAGGCCTTCTCGGAGACGGACTTCACCGAGGACCTGAAGAAGATCGACATCCCCGTGCTGGTGATGCATGGCGATGACGACCAGATCGTCCCCATCGGTGCCGCCGCCCTGCTCTCGGTGAAGCTGCTGAAGCAGGGGACGCTGAAGGTCTATCCGGGGTATCCGCATGGCATGGCGACGATCCATGCGGATGTCATCAACCGGGACCTGCTGGACTTCATCCGGGCCTAAAGTTTTCCACGTAAGCCGCGAAGGCCTCGGCATGGTCCTTGTGCCAGCGCGAGAGCGGCGGGCGGTTCTCCACGATGTCGCCCGCCGACCAGAGGATGCGCCGCTCGTCCAGCCAGCGCGGCACGTCGTTGTCGGGGCAGAGGATGTAGAAGTCGCCGGCCTCGAGGCGCGCGAGCATGAAGTCGACCGTCTGCTCCGGCGTCCAGGCGGCGGCGGGCTTCTCGGTGCGTCCGTTGGCGGTGAGGCCGGTGAAGACGAAACCGGGGATCAGCAGGTGCGCCGAGACCTGGCAGCCCTCGGTGTTGCGCAGCTCGTGCTGCAGGGCCTCGGTGAAGGTGCGGACGCCCGACTTCGCCACGTTGTAGGCCGGGTCGCCGGGCGGGGTGGTGATGCCCTGCTTGGAGCCGGTGTTGATGACGAGGCCGGGGCGGCCGCGGGCGATCATCCCGGGGACGAAGATTTGGCTGCCGTGGATGATGCCCCAGAGATTGGTCTGCAGGATGCGCGACCAGGCGCCGGGCGGGCCGAAGAGGGTGCTGCCTGGCTGGATGCCCGCATTGTTCATCAGCACGTCGGTGCCGCCGAAGCGCTCGCGCACGGCGGCCTCGAGCGCCGCGACCTGGGACGGGTCGCCGACGTCGCAGGGCTGCGCCATGACCTCGGCGCCGGGCACGGCCTCCTCGATGGCGGCGGCGGCCCGGGCCAGGCGGTCCTCGCCGAGATCGGCGAGGACGATGTGCAGCCCGACCTTCGCGAAGCGGGTCGCGGCCGCGAGGCCGATGCCCGCGGCGCCGCCCGTGACGACGGCGACGGCGCCCGGGACGAGGGCCGGGTGCGGCATCAGAAGATGCCGCCGGCGCGGCGCCCGACCTCGCGGGCCAGGCGACGCATCGGGCGCTGGCCGGGGACGAGGACGCGGCCGGCGCCCATCCGCCGGGCTGCGGTCGCGCCGATCACCAGGGCGCCGATTCCGGCCAGCGCCGCCGCCGTCATCGCCGGGTGGAGCTGCGCCTCGAGGAAGAGGCTGGTCTTGCGCACCGGGGCGACGGGGCGGGTCAGGCTCTTCTCCGTGCCGCCCTCGCGGCCCTGGTAGAGGTTGTCGGCGCGGCTCGCCTTCGGGCGCTTGTCCGTCACCTGGATCGGGTAACCGATCGCCTCCATGACGAGGTCCGTCGTGCGCGGGAAGAGCGCGCCCATCAGCGCGATGGCATGGCCGCCGAAGCCGATCACCAACTCGCGCCGGCGATGCTCGCAGGCATGCAGGATGGCGCGCGCCACGAGCTTCGGCTCATAGGCGGGCGGGGGCACGCGCACGCCCTCGCTGGGGAGGTAGTTGCGGGCGTGGTCCTGGAAGCCGGTCTCGATGCCGGAGGGCTTGATGAGCGTGACGCTGATCGGCGCGCCGTCGCGCTCCAGCTCCATCCTGAGTGCATCGGTGAAGGCGCGGACGGCGTGCTTGGTGGCGGAATAGGGGCCCTGGAGGATCATCGCCCGGTCCGACAGCACGCTGCCGATGTTGATGATGGCACCGCCGCCGCGCTGCCGGAGCGCCTTGGCCGCGATGGTGCTGCCATGGACGACGCCCCAGTAATTGGTCTCGAAGACGCGGTGGTGGTCGGCGAGCGGCACCTTCTCGATCTCGCCATAGATGGAGACGCCGGCATCGTTGACCCAGGAGTCGAAGCCGCCGAACACCTCCTGCACCTTGCGGGCGGCGGCCTCCATCTCGTCCAGCTTGCCGACATCGGCAACGGCGTAGTCGGCGCGGCCGCCCTGGTTGCGGAGGTCCTGGACGATCTTCTCCAGCATGTCGCCGCTGCGGGAGATGAGGAAGACGCGCGCGCCCGATTGGACGGCGAGGCGGGCGGTGGCGAGGCCGATGCCGGAGCTGGCGCCGGTGATGACGATGGTCTGCTGGTTGAGCGGCTTCAGCCGGATCTGCGGCATGGGGAACCTCTGGACTGTTGGGGGAGTGCGGGGTGAACCGCCCTCCCCGCCTCCAAGTTCCCGCCGGCAACCCGGCGGCGAGCTGCGCCTGCGGCATGTGGCCCAGGCGATCGGAGGCTAGATCGTCAGCGAGCCGGCCTTGGCGGCGGCGTAGCGGGCGGCGACCTTCTCCCAGTCCACCACGTTCCACCAAGCCTCGAGATAGGCCGGGCGCCGGTTCTGGTACTTCAGGTAGTAGGCGTGCTCCCAGACATCGTTGCCGATGAGGACGCGGCCGCCATCCATGAGCGGCGTGTCCTGGTTGGGGCGGCTGGCCAGCGCCAGCTTGCCGGCGCGGTCCACGGTGACGAAGACCCAGCCGGAGCCGAAGACGCGGGCGCCGGCGCCGTTGAAGTCGGCGCGCATCTTGTCGAAGCCGCCGAGGTCGCGGGTGATGGCCTCGGCAAGCTCGCCCGTCGGCGCGCCGCCCTTGCCGCCCATTATGCCCCAGAACATCGTATGGTTGGCATGGCCGCCGCCATTGTTGCGGAGCGCGGTGCGGATCGCCTCCGGCATCTCGCCGAGCTTCGCCAGGATCTGCTCGATCGGCATGGCGGCGACCTGGGAATGATCCTTCACCGCCGCGTTCAGGTTGGCGACATAGGCGGCGTGGTGCCGGCCGTGGTGGATCTCCATGGTCTGCGCGTCGATATGCGGCTCGTTCGCGGCCGGCGCATAGGGCAGCGGCGCCAGGGTGAAGGGGCCGGAGGGTGCCTGGGCGCGGGCGCGGGGGGCGGCCAGGAGGCTCGCCAGGGCGGCGCCGCCGAGCAGGGCGGAGCGGCGGTTCAGCAACGTGGACAAGGGCGGTTCCTCCGGTTTGTTGCGGAGGGCAGATGGGGCGCGCCCGGCGGGAACCAAGGGCCGGTCACCGCAGCGCGCGATAGGCGAAGGCCGCATAAGGATCCCAGGCGACGGAGGCCGGGCCGCCGGGGATGGGCAGGCGGGCGCCCGGAGGGCGGCGGGCGATGAGCATTCCGCCCTCGCCCAACTCAAGCAGCAAGCGGACATGGTCGCCGAGGAAGACGCTGTCGCGCAGCGCGGCCGGCAGCGCGCCCTCGCCCATCTCCTCGGCCGGCAGGGCGGCGACGGCGACGCGGTCCGGGCGGATGGCGACGATGCAGCGGCTTCCCGGGCCGCCGGCATCGGCGATGCGGGCCTCGACCAGCGGGCCGCAATCGAGGCGGATGCCGCATTCCGCCTCCTCGCGCCATTCGACCGTGCCGGGGAGGCGGTTGTTCTCGCCGAGCAGGCCGGCGATGCCGGCGGTCGCCGGCTCGTCGTAGAGGGCGCGGGGGGTGGCGCACTGGGCGATGCGGCCATCCTCCAGCACGGCGACGCGGTCGCCGAGCGCCATCGCCTCCTCCCCCTCCCGCGTCGCCAGCAGCAGCGTGAGGCCGAGGCGGCGGGCGAGGCGGCGGAGCTCGAAGGCGAAGGCGTGGCGGGGCGCGGGGTCGAGTCCGGCGAGCGGGTCGTCGAGCAGCAGCAGCGGCTGCTCGGGGGCGAGGGCGCGGGCGAAGGCGGCGCGCAAGCGCGGCAGCGGCCCAAGCTGGGCGATGCGGCGGCCCTCGAAGCCGTCGAGGCCGAGGGCGGTCAGGGCGCGTGCGATGCGCGCCGGGCGGTCGCGCGCCGGGATGCCGTAGCCGGGAAGGAGCTGGGCTATGGCCTCCTGCACCGTGCGGTTCGCCGGCAGGTCGGGGTCGAAGAGGGCGAGCGGGCGCTGCGACGGGGCGAGCGGGACGAGGTCCCGGCCGTCGAGCAGCATCCGCCCGGCATCCGGACGGTCGGTGCCGGCGATCAGGCGCAGCAGCGCGCTCTTGCCGGCGCCGGCGGGGGCAAGCAGGGCGAGCGTCTCGCCACGGGCGAGTTCGAGGCTGATCTCCCCAAGGCCCGACGCCCGTCTCCCGATTCCGTCGAGGCGCAGCAGCGGTCCGTCCATTCCCTTCCCTTCGCCGCGGCCGGTGGCGGTGTCAACGGAACCCTCGGGCCGCAGGCCGCGTTGCTGCGCCAAGTTTCCACCTCGCAAGGAGCAAAGCCATGTCGGCAGCTAATGACATGTCCAATGACGCCCGCCGCCTCAAGGAGCAGGCTGCTGCTTCCACCGACCGCGTGGCGACCGACGCGCAGGAGGAGCTGGCGAAGCTGCGGGCCCAAGTCGAGCGGCTGATGCAGGAGCGCGTCACCCCGGCGCTCGCCGGCGCGGCCGACCAGATGCAGGACTACGCGACACGCGCCCGCGAGGCGGTCGAGGACCGCGCCGATGCGCTCTCCGAGACGGTGCGCGACAAGCCGCTGATGGCGATCGGCATCGCGGCCCTCGGCGGCTACCTGATCGGCCGGCTGATGGGCGGCAATACCTACGTCTACTCGCGCGACCGGCACTAAGGCGCCATGCGGCTCGTCAGCCTCCTGCGCCTCGCGGCGCAGGCCGAGACGCTGCGGTGGAAGCGCACCGGCCGGGGCGTCGCCATCCAGGCGGCGCTCGGGGCGGCGGCGGCGGTCTTCGGGCTGATGCTGCTGCTCATGCTGCATGTCGCGGCGTTGATCTGGCTGGCCCAGGGGCGCAGCGGCGCGACGGCGGCGCTCATCATCGCCGGGATCGACCTGGTGCTGGCGGCGCTGCTTGGCTGGCTCGCTGCGCGGCATGCCGAGGACCCGATCCAGATCGAGGCGCAGCGGGTGCGCGACGATGCGCTGCGGCAGGTAGGTGACACCGCCTCCCGCGCCATGATGATCGCGCCGCTGCTGCGCAGCCAGAATGCGAAGAAGGGCCTGATCGGCGCGGCGCTGACCGCGGCGCTGGTCGGCTTCATCGCCAAGCGATAGGCGGGAGGCGGCCGGGCGGGATGGCCCGGCCGCCTCTCCGTCGATCCCCTGCGGCCCTCGCGCGTTCGGCCAAGGCAGGCAGCGAGGGGATGGCGGCATGGACCGCGCACATCATCAGTCAGGAACCATGATCGAGGGGCGGCCGGCGCGTCTGGCCAGGGCCCCGCGCAGCGCGTGGGGGAGCGACAAGCCATGAGCGAGGTCCGAGAGAACATGGAGGCTCGGCGCTTCGAGCTGGCCTCCGGCGATGCCGTCGCTTTCATCGAATACCGGCGCGGCGGCGATGCCGTCGAGCTGACCCATACCGAGGTGCCGCAGGCGCTGGAGGGCCAGGGCATCGGCTCCGCCCTGGTACGCGGCACGCTGGAGCGGCTGCGGGCGGAGGGCGTGCAGGTGGTGCCGAGCTGCAGCTTCGTCGCGCGCTACATCGAGCGGCATCCCGATTACGGGGACATGGTCGCCGGGGGTTGAGCGCGATGCGCGTCCTGGCGCTGGCGCTGCTCCTCGCCGCGCCGGCGGCGATGGCGCAGGAGCCCGGCTGCGCCGCGCTGGGGCCGGTGCTGGACTGGCGTGGCCTCGGGCTTGGGATGCGCCATCCGGCTGGCTTCGGGCTGGCCGAGGCGGGGCCCGACACGGCGCGCTTCGCCACCCGCGACGGGCAGGCGAGCGCCACGGTGACGGCGATCCCGAACGGCATGCAGCAGAGCCTCGCCGCTGTCATGGACGAGGCGCGGCAGGACATCACCGGGAACAGCGGCGGGGAGATCACCTATGCCCGGGCGAGGGCGAACTGGTTCGTCCTCTCCGGCTACATGGCCGGGCGCATCTTCTACCGTCGCAGCCTGGTTGCGGCGGATGGAGGCGTCATCGGCACGTTGTGGATTGAGTTTCCACGCGCGATGAAGCCCTGCTTCGAGGCGGCGGTGACGACAATGTCCCTCTCCTTCCGCGAGTTGCCGCGCTAATCCGGCAGGATGGCGGCGTGGGCGAGGCTGCTGAGGACATCCATGCGCTGGTTGTGGAAGGCCTCGGTCTGCCGGCAGTTGGAGAAGAAGGCGAAGGAGACGCCGCTCGTCGGATCCGCCCAGCAGTAGGAGCTGCCGACGCCGCCATGGCCGAAGCTGCGTGGGTGGGCGATGGTGCCGAGGCCTCGGGCGACCGGCGTCTCGCCGCGGGAATGCGGGCCGAGGCCGCGATGCATCGGGATGCCCATGTAGTCGTCGATGCGATCGCCGGTGAGGTTGCGCGTCACGAACTCGATCATGCGCGGGGAGAAGAGGCGGGTGCCGCCGAGCGTGCCGCCCTGGGCGAGCGCCTGGTAGAAGGCGGCCATGCCGCGCGCGGTGCCGTAGCCGCCGCCGCCCGGGATGCCGGCGGCGTGGTGGGCCGGGGTGTTCTCAGCCGCGCGGGGGATGAAAGCGCCCTCCTGTTGCGGGTCGTAGATCTCGGCGGCGCGGGGCAGGTCGGCCTCCGCCATGCCGATGATCACCTCGCGCTCGAGGCCGAGCGGCGCCAGGATGCGCTCGCGGATGAAGGTGCGGAAATCCTGGCCGGTGATCGCCTCGATCAGCACCGCGGCGACCCAGTGGGCGGAGGTCGGGTGGTAGTGCACGCGGCTGCCGGGGGTCCATTCCAGGGTGAAGCCAGAGACCGTCTCCCGCAGCAGGGCGTGGTCGTCCCAGCACTCCGGCGGGACCACGGCGGAGGGAAAGCCGCCCTGGTGGGTGAGCAGCTGGAGGATGGTGATGTCGGCCTTCCCATGGGCGGCGAATTCGGGGATATGCATGGCAACGGGGTCGGAAAAACGCAGCATCCCCTCCTCCACCAGCAGCCAGAGCGCCGAGGCGGTGACGACCTTGGTGTTGGAATACATCAGGAAGACCGTGTCGGCCGTGGTGGGCGTGCCGAGCCGCGCCTCGCCGAAATGGCGGAAGAGGGCGAGCTTGCCGTGGCGGGCCACCGCGACCTGCGCGCCCGGGTGATGTCCTTCGGCGATGTGCCGCTCGATGATGGCGCAGAGGCGGGCGAGCGGGCGCGGGTCGAGGTTCAGCGCCTCGGGGTGGGATTCGGGCAGCGGGAAGGCCATGGACATGCTCCCTCGGGTCTTTCCGAGGGAGCCTAGCACCATGGCCCGACCACGCTAGTCCGGCTGGATGCGGGCGCGGCGGATGGTCGTGGCCCAGCGATCGGCATCGGTGCGGATGAGGGTGCCAAGGGCCTCCGGGCTCTCCTTCACCGGCTCGAGGCCGAGGGCGGCAATGCGCTCGGCGACCTCGGGCCTGGCCACGACCTGGCAGATCGCCGCATTGAGGCGGGCGACGACGGCAGGATCCGTGCCGCGCGGGGCGACGATGCCGTGCCAGCCGACTGCCTCGGCGCCGGTCATGCCGGCCTCGGCGAGGGTCGGGACCTCGGGCAAGCCCCTGGCGCGCTCGGCACTGGAGACGAAGAGCCCGCGCATGCGCCCGGCCCGGACATGGTCCGTCACCGCGCCGATATTGATCATGACCCCCTGCAGGCTGCCGCCCAGCAGGTCGTTCACCGCCAGCGCCCCGCCGCGATAGGGGATGTGCGTCCAGCGCACCTCCGCCGCGGCCTGGATCTGCTCGCCGAGGAGATGGGCGAGGCTGCCATTGCCGGGCGTGCCGATCGCGATCGGCCCGCGGCGGGTGGCGGCGAGGAAATCCGCCAGCGTCTCGGCGCTGCTGTCGGCGCGGACGACGAGGATCTGCGGCACGCGGACCACGCGGGCGACGGGCGCGAATCCCTCCACCGGGTCGAAGCTGAGGCCGGGGAAGAGGGTACGGTTGATGGAGAGGCTGTCGGAGCCGGCGAGCAGCGTGTAGCCGTCCGGCCGGGCGCGCGACGCGGCCTCGTAGCCGATGTTGCTGCCGGCGCCGGGCTGGTTCTCGACGACGACGTTCTGGCCGAGCGCATCGGTCAGGTGGCGGGCGAGGAGGCGGGCGACGATGTCCTGGCTGCCGCCGGCGGCGACGGGGACGATGATGCGGATGCTGCGCTCGGCCGGCCAGGCCTGGGCGAGGGCGGGGGTGGCGAGGCTCGCGGCGGCGAGGGCGAGCAGGCTGCGGCGATGCATCAGGCGAGTTCCAGCTTGCGGCGGAGGAGGGAGAGAGGGCGGTCCGCGCCCTGCGCGGCCTGGTAGCCGATGCGGATGGCGTCGCGCGAGCGCGCCCACTTGGTGGGGTCGGTGCCCTCCGGCACTTCCACCGTCGTCACGCCGCAGCGGAGCAGCATGGCGTACTGGTCCGGGAGGACGTGGCCGGCGGCGCGGATCTCGCCGCCGAAGCCGTGATGCTCGCGCAGGCTCCGGGCCTGGGTGAAGGCGCGGCCGTCCTTCGCCTTCGGCAGGCGCAACGCGACCAGGGCGAGGCGCGGGAGGAAGGGCGCGACCTCCTCCAACTGCGTGCCGGGGTCGAGGGCGACGCCGAGCGGCGCGTTGCGACCGGCGAGCGCGTCGGCCTCGGCGCGGAGGCGGGCGAGGCTGATGATGGCGGGGCCGTCGGGGAGCGGGGCGTCGTCCTCGATGCTGGTCCAGTCGTCGGGCCGCAGGCGGCCATCCTCAAGCAGGGGCATAGAGGGCGTCCTTGAAAGGCGTGGCACCGATCCGGCGATAGGTGTCGATGAAGCGCTCGCCCGGCGCCCGGTGCGCAACATAGGTGGTGATCAGCGTCTCCACCGCGTCGACGATGGCGTCGTAGGAGAAGGCCGGGCCGATCAGCTCGCCGATGGCGGCGTCGTTGGTCGCGGAGCCGCCGAGGGTGACCTGGTAGACCTCCTCCCCGCGCTTATCGACGCCGAGGATGCCGATATGGGCCACATGATGGTGGCCACAGGCATTGATGCAGCCGGAGATGTTGATGAAGCATTCGCCAATGTCGTGCTGGCGGTCGAGCGAGGCGAAGCGCTCGCTGATGCGCTGCGCGATGGGGATGCTGCGGGCCGTCGCCAGCGCGCAGTAGTCCATGCCTGGGCAGGCGATGATGTCGCTGATCAGGCCGATATTCGGCGTCGCCAGCCCGCCGGCGCGGAGGCCCTGCCAGAGCGCGTGAAGGTCCTCCTGGCGGACATGCGGCAGGACGAGGTTCTGGACGTGGGTGACGCGGATCTCGCCGAAGGAGTGGCGCTCGGCGAGGTCGGCGACGGCTTCCATCTGGTCGGCGCTGGCATCGCCGGGAATGCCGCCGATCGGCTTCAGCGAGATGGTGACGGAGGCATAGCCGGGCTGCTTGTGGGCGCGGACGCTGGCCGCGGCCCATCGGCGGAACTCGGGGTCCTCCGGCAGCGCCTGGTCCTCGAGCGCGGCGAAGGGGGGCGGCGCGAAATGCGCGGCGAGGGCGGCGACGACCTCAGGGTCGAGCCGGTACTTGTCGCGCGGCATGCGCTCGTATTCGCGCTCGACCATCCGGGTGAACTCGTCGCCCAGGTCGCGGACCAGGATCTTGATGCGGGCCTTGTAGATGTTCTCCCGCTGGCCGAGCGCGTTGTAGACGCGCAGCACGGCTTCCATGTAGGCGAGGAACTCGGACTCCGGGACCCAGTCGCGCAGCTTGCGGGCAATGATGGGGGTGCGGCCGAGGCCGCCGCCGGCATGCACCTCGAAGCCGACCTCGCCGCGCGCGTTGCGCTTGGCGAGCACGCCGACATCGTGGACCTGGGCGGCGACGCGGTCATTGGGGCTGCCGGTAATGGCGATCTTGAACTTGCGCGGCAGCCAGGTGAATTCCGGGTGCAGCGTCGACCACTGGCGGAGAATCTCGGCATAGACGCGCGGGTCCACCACCTCGTCCGGGCTGGCGCCGGCATACTCGTCGGTCGTGGTGTTGCGAATGCAGTTGCCGCTGGTCTGGATGGCGTGCATGTCGACCTCGGCGAGCGCTTCCAGCATCGCCGGCACGTCCTCCAGCTTCGTCCAGTTGAACTGGATGTTCTGGCGGGTGGTGAAGTGGCCGAAGCCGCGGTCGAAGCGGCGGGCGATATGGCCGAGCTGGCGGAGCTGGGCGCTGTTCAGCAGGCCGTAGGGGATCGCCACGCGGAGCATGTAGGCATGGAGCTGGAGGTAGAGGCCGTTCATCAGCCTGAGCGGCTTGAACTCGTCCTCGGTCAGCTCGCCAGCGAGGCGGCGCTCCACCTGGCCGCGGAACTCGGCGATGCGCTCCTGGAGGAACTCGCGGTCGACCTCGTCATAGCGGTAGGTGCGGGCGTATCGCGGGAGGGTCAGAGCATTCATGCTCAGGCGGCCTCCGCCGCGACGCTCGGGCCCTGGACGCGCAGGCGCTCCCGGAACTTGAGAGGGGTGGGGCCCCCGAGGCCGCCATCCGGATCGACCTCCACCGCATAGACGCCGACGACATGCTGGGCGCGCTCGCCCTGCTGCGCGAGCGCGAGGCCCTGGTCGGAGGCTTCGGGGGCGAAGGGCGTCGTCTCGGTGATGCGGTCGCGCCAGGCGCCCTCCGTGCCGAGCCAGACGACGCGGCCATCGCGCAGGCGGTTGGCCGTGAAGACCACGGGAGCGGTGGCGGGGCGAGCCTTCGCCTTGGTGCTCATCGAGGGAATATCCTGCGCGGCGGGAACGTTGCCTGCTATTTAACGACCGCGACTGTGGGCAACAAGGGATGTTGCGTGGATTTCAGTGATCAAATCGCGCGTAATCACGAGATGCGATTGTAATTTATGGCGCATCGTCCAGCGGAACGAGGACGCCTAGGCTCGCCGGGTGAGCCCTTTCCTCCGATATGCGCTGGCCGGTGCGGCGGCGACGGCCGCCGGCAATGGCCTCGCCCGCTTCGCCTATGTGCCGCTCTTCCCCGCCATGGTGACGGCGGCATGGGTGGATGGTGGCCAGGCGGGGACGCTCGGGGCGGCGGCGCTGCTCGGCTACCTGATTGGCATCCTGGGCGGGCGGGGGGTGGCGCTGCGGCTCGGCGTCCCGGGGTTGCTGGATTGCGGCATGGGGCTGGTGGTGGTGGCGCTGGCGGCCTGCGCCTGGAATGGCGGATTTGCCTGGTTCCTGGTCTGGCGGACGCTGGCCGGGATCGGCGGCGGGCTGCTGATGGCGCTGGCGGGACCGGCGACCCAGGCCTCGGTGGCGCCGGAGCGGCGCGGGGCGGCAGGGGGTATCGTCATCGCCGGCGTCGGGCTCGGGATTGCGACGGGGGCGGTCGCGGTGCCGGCGCTGCTGCCGGGTGGGCTGGCGCTGGCTTGGCTCGGCCTGGCGGGGCTGGTCGCTGCGCTCTGGGCCTTCGCCCATCCACGCTGGCCACGCATGGCGCTGACCGGCGAGGCGGCGCAGGCGGCGCCGCGCGCACGGCTGCTGGTCGCCACCTACGGGCTCCACGCCGCCGGGATGGTGCCACCGATGGTGTATCTGGCCGATCTCGCGGCGCGCGGTCGTGGATTGGGCCTCGGGATCGGGGCGGCGGTCTGGCTGGTCTTCGGCCTGGCCGGGGTGGCGGGGGGCATCCTCTCCGGGCGGGTGACGGACCGGATCGGCGGCAGGCGGGCGCTGGCGATCTGGCTCGGCGTGCAGTCCGTGGCGCTCGCGCTGTCCCTGCCGCCCTGGCCGGTGCTGGTGCTGCCGGCAGCGGCGGCGGCCGGCTTCGCCGCGGTCGGGGTGACGGCGGTGACGCTCACCGTCTGCCGGGAGGTGGCCGGGACGCGGGCGACCGGGCTCTGGGTGCGCTGCACGGCGGCCTTCGCGGTAATGCAGACCATCGTCGGCTTCGGCCTCGCGGCGCTCTTCGCGGCGACGGGGGAGAGCCATCTGGCGGTCTTCGCCATGGGGCTCGGCTTCTCGCTGGCGGGCCTCGCGGGGGCGATGGGGTTGTTGCGGCGATCGGCTAGGATGGGCGCCGGATAACATCGCCGGAGCCCGCCATGCGCCGCCTGCTGCTGCTCGCCCTCTGCCTCGGCTCCCCGGCGCTGGCCGAGGAACTGCCGGTGCGGGCGGTGACCCTCTCCAATGCGGGCCTCGCCGAGATCGAGCGCGGCGGCCGGCTGGAGGCCGGGGCGGCGATCACCTTCCGCGTGCCGGTCGAGGATGTCGACGACGTGCTGAAGAGCCTGGTGCTGCGCGACCCGGCCGGCGTGGTCGAGGGGCTCCGGCTGCCGGCGCAGGAGATCGAGGCGGAGGCCTTTCGCGGCCTGCCGCTGAAGCCGGCGGATTTCGAGACCCGGGCCAGCCTGCTGCGGGCGCTGCGGGGCCAGGCGGTGCAGGCCGGCGGCAGCACCGGGCGGCTGGCCGATGCCGAGGAGGCGGAGGGCGGGCTGCGCGTCTCCCTCCTCAGCGAGACGGGGCTGCGGCTGCTGCTGCTGCGCGAGGGGGAGGAGGTGCGGCTCGTCGACGCCGGGCTCGCGGCGCGCATCGCCCGGGCGGCGGAGGCGCTGGCCGCGGCACGCTCGGCGGATGAGCGGCAGGTGGAGATCCGCCTCCACGCGGATGCGGCGCGGGAGGTCTCCTTCGCCACGGTGACGGGCGCGCCGCTCTGGAAGCCCTCCTACCGGCTGCTGCTGCCGGAGGCGGCGGGCGAGGCGCGGCTGCAGGGCTGGGCCGTGGTCGAGAACCGCTCGGGGGCGGATTGGGCGGGGGTGCGGCTCTCCCTCGTCTCGGGCAATCCGGCGGCCTATCGCCAGGCGCTCTACACGCCGATCAGGGTGGAGCGGCCGGAGATGCCGGTGCGGGCGGCGGAGCAGGTGCGCGTCGCGGCGGATACCGGGCCGCGGCCGCCGCCGCCGGCGCCCGCCATGGCTCCGGCGGCGCGGTCGATGCGGATGGAGGCGGAGGCGGCCCCCGCCGCGCCGGTCGCCACTGTGCCGCAGGCGGCGGCGGAGGGCGCGGCGGGGCGGGTCGCCTTCACCCTCCCCTCCCCCGTCTCGATCCGCAGCGGGGAGACGGCGAACCTGCCCTTCCTCGATGCGCGGCTGCCCGCGGAGCGGGTCTGGTGGGTGCAGGAGATCGGGGCGCGCAATCCGCTCGGCGCGGTGCGGCTCGCCAATGCCGGCGGGGCGGTGCTGCCGGACGGGCTGGCGGCGGTCTTCGATGGTGCCGGGGCCTTTCTCGGCGATGCGGAGCTGCGGGCGGTCCAGCCGGGCGAGCAGCGGCTGCTGGCCTTCGCGCGCGACCGCGACGTGGCGATGAGCTCGAGCGCCGCGAGCACGGAGCAGCCGGTCGGGGTGGAGCTGCGGCGCGGCGTTGTCCTGCTCGCCTCCCTCCGGCGCGAGGAGGTGGCGCTGGCCGTCGATCCGCGCGGGGCACGCGGGCTGATGGTGGTCGACCTGCCGCAGCGGATCGGGGCGAGGCCGCTCTTCGCCGTCGCCGCCGCGGGGGATTTCGGCCTGCGGGCGGAGGCGGTGCTGGAGGGCCAGCCCGCGGTGCTGCGCTTCGCCTGGGAGCGGGAGGGGCTGGCCGAGGTGCCGATCCTCGACCAGGGGCTCGGCGACCCGGTGCTGCTGCGCTGGCGGGAGATCGATGTGGAGGCGAGCCTGCGGCGCCTGCCAGGTGGGACGGGCAGCCTCGAAGCGCTGCGCTCCGTGCTGGAGCGGCTGCCGGCGGAGGCGCCGGGGCGGGCGGCGCTGGAGGCCGTCGTCGCCGGGCTCGGCGAGGCGCGGCGGCTGCTCGATGCCGCGCGCGCGGCGATCCGGCAGTACGGTGTGGCGGAGGCGGCGCTCGGCCGTGCGCGGGCAGCGGCGGAGGATCGCAGCGGGGCGGAGCGGGAGGAGGCGCGCCGCCGGCTCAACCAGGCGAGCCTCGCCGCCGAGCGCGCCGGGGCGGCGGCGGATGCGGCCTGGGAAGCTTGGCAGCGGCAGGTGGCGGAGGTGTTGGGGCGGACCGGCTAGATCGGCCAAGGTTGGGCGCGAAGCCAGGCGGCGAGGCAGGCCCGGTCGATCCCGCGGCGGATGGTGGGGCTGGCCATGGAGGGGCCTCCGCAATGCGGCATGCGTGAGTCCGGCGGTGCCGGGTCAGGCGTTCCAGCGACGGAGGTTGTCGCAGAAGATGGCGGCGACGCGTTCGGCCAGCCCCTCCCCGGCCGCGGCGCTGTGGGGAGAGAGGATGACGTTCGGGAGGTCCCAGAAGAGGCTTCCGGGTGGCAGGGGCTCCTCGGTGAAGACGTCGAGGAAGGCGCCGGAGAGGCGGCCGGACCGCAGGGCATCGAGCAGCGCGCCCTCCTCCACCACGCCGCCGCGGGAGACGTTCACCAGGCCGGCGCCGGCGGGGAGCAGGGCGAGGGCGGCGGCGTCGACCAGATTGCGGGTGATCTCGGTCAGCGGGCAGGCGAGGATCAGCCAGTCGGCGCGGGGCAGCAGCTCCGGCAGGGCAGCATAGGGGGCGGCGGCGGCGAAATGCGGGGGCGGCGGCGCCGTGGCCTCGCGGCGGATACCGATGGGGAAGAGGCCGAAGGCGGCGGCGAGGCGGGCGATCTCCTGCCCGATCGGGCCGGTGCCGATGATCAGCGCCGTCTGGCTGGCGAGGTCGGGCGGCTCGCCGGCGCCGTAGATGGGCTCCCAGGCGTGGCGGCGCTGCGCTTCCATCACCCGGGGCAGGCGGCGGGCGAGCGCCAGGAGCCCGGCGATGGCGGTCTGCGCCACGGGCAAGGCGCTGGCGCCGCTCGCGCCGACCACCTCGATCCCCCGGGCGCGCATCGCCTGGTAGGGCGCCATATCGGTGCCGGCGGAGAAGGTCTGCACCCGGCGGATGTCGGGCGTGGCGAGGATCAGGTCGACGAAGCGCTGGAAGCGCGCGGTGAGGCGGTGGCGGGTGCCGCCCTCGAAGAGGTCCCGGGTGACGAAGGCGACCTCGATCCCCGCCGTCTCCGGCAGCGGGCCCTCGGGCGCGACGGGGATCGGCACCGCCCCCGGCACCGCCGCGCGGATACGCGCGCCGTGCCGGGCCTCGGCGACATCCGAGAGCAGGATGCGCATCAGGTCCGGTAGCTGGGATCGATGCGGTCGAGCTTCCTCAGCAGCGCCGGCCAGTCGAGCACGCCGAAGGGGCGGCGGACATGCGGCTGGTAGTTCATGTAGGTCTTCTCGACGACCTCCGGCGCGACCTGGATCATCGGGCTGTTGCAGGACATCGCCGCGATCTGCGTCCGGCAGGAGAGTTCCAGGCGGTGCAGCGCGTTGAAGGCCTCGGGAATGGTGCGGCCGACGGTCAGCAGGCCGTGGTTGCGGAGGATCATGGCGTTGTTGTCGCCGAGGTCGCGCACCAGCCGCTCCTGCTCGGAGAGGTCGAGCACCACGCCGTTGAAGTCGTGGTAGCTGACATGGGCGAAGCGCATGCTGGTCTGGGTATTCGGCAGCAGCCCACATTCGAGGGTCGAGACCGCCATGCCGGCCCAGGTATGGGTATGGGCGACGCAGGCCAAGTCGTGCCGCGCCTTGTGGATCGCCGAGTGGATGACGAAGCCGGCGCGGTTCACGCCGTAATCCTGGTCGGGGAAGTCGGGCTTCAGCAGGATGTTGCCGTCGTAGTCCACCTTCATCAGCGAGGAGGCGGTGATCTCCTCGTAGAGCAGGCCATAGGCGTTGATGACGAATGCATCCTCGCCGGGGACGCGTACGGAGACGTGGTTCGCGATCAGGTCGCTCATCTGGTAGAGGTCGACTAGGCGGTAGCAGGCGGCGAGGTCGATGCGGGCCTGCCATTCCTCGGCGCTGACCTTATGGCGCAGCGAGGGGATGCGGTATTCGGTGCCGTCGAGCATCGCGTCTTCCTTTCCGGAGCTTGGCGATATCCCGCACCCGATCTCGCATCTTGTCCAGCGGCGCCAGGATCAGCGCCTGTTGTTGCAACGCTGCTGGTTCTGTACGGGTAGAACATATTACTATTTGGGACGAGCCTGGAACACGTTCGAAACAATGAGGCTGTTCAACCATAGCGAGAACTGTTACGCTCCGCCTCATGTAAAGGTAGAATAACGCCATGCCGCGGATCGCTCCCATGTCCTCCACCCCCCGCCTGCGCGACGGGGAGCCCTGTGTGGCCGCGCGGTCAGCCGAGCCGATCCACCACCGGCTGAAGCGGGCCCGGCTCGAAGCCGGGGCGACGCTCGCGCAGATGGGTGTGGCGCTCGGCGTCAGCCCGCAGCAGGTCCTGAAATACGAGCGCGGGCAGAACCGCCTCTGTGCCGACCGGCTGCCGGTCTGGGCGGCGATCTGCGGCACTTCGGTCGAGGAGCTGCTCGGCGGCCCCGGGCGGCATGCCCTCACCCATTTTGCCGGCGAGGGGGTGATGAACCTCGTGCAGGCCTTCACTGCCATCAGCGACGCCTCCGTTCGCCGGGCGCTGATCAAGACGGCGCGCGCGCTGGCGCTCGCCGATCGGCAGCGGCGGGAGAAGCCCGCCACCACCCTCGCGGCGGAGTAGACCCTGGCTCACAGGATGGGCTTGCCGCCGGTGACGGCGATGGTCGCGCCGGAGACGTAGCTCGCCTCGTCCGAGGCCAGCATGACATAGACGGGCGCAAGCTCCGCCGGCTGGCCCGGGCGGCCGATCGGCACCTCGGAGCCGAAGCTCTTCACCTGCTCGACCGGCATGGTCGCCGGGATCAGCGGCGTCCAGATCGGGCCGGGGGCGACGCAGTTGGCGCGGATCCCCCGCTCGGCGAGGAGCTGGGCGAGGCTCCCGGTAAAATTCTGGATCGCCGCCTTGGTCGCCGAATAGGGGATGAGCTTCGGCTTCGGCGTGTCGGCATTCACCGAGACGGTGTTGATGATGGACGCTCCCGCCTGCATGTGCGGCAGCGCCGCCTTGGTGATGCGGAACATGGCATTGATGTTCACGTCGAAGGTGTAGTCCCACTCCTCGTCGCTGATCTCGTCGAGCGACTCCCGCGTCATCTGGTAGGCGGCGTTGTTGACGAGCACGTCGATCTTGCCGAAGGCCCTGGCCGTCTCCTCGACGATCCGGCGGCAGACCGCCGGGTCGGCGATGTCGCCGCCGATGCGGATGGCCCGGCGGCCGGCGGATTCGACGAGGCGGGCGGCCTCGGCCGCATCCTCCTCCTCGTTCAGGTAGGCGATGGCGACATCGGCGCCCTCGCGGGCGAAGGCGAGGGCGACGGCGCGGCCGATGCCGCTGTCGCCGCCGGTGACGATCGCCGCCTTGCCGGCGAGGCGGCCGGAGCCGCGATAGCTGGCCTCGCCGTAATCGGGCGGCGGGTCCATCGGCGCGTTGCGGCCGGGGCTCTGGTCCTGGTGCTGTTCGGGCAGCGGCGGGCGATCGTCTTCAGGCATGCGTCGGTCCTCCTGCAGGGGCCAACGCGGGGCACGGGGATGGTTCGGCCGCTTCGGCGGAACGAGGTATGGCTATCTCCCGCGGAAGGCGGGCCTGCGCTTCTCGGCGAAGGCGGCGGTGGCCTCGCGGTGGTCCTCCGTCGCGCTGACGACGCCGACGCAGCTGGCGGCGAAGGCGAGGCTGTCGCGGAAGCTGCTGCCGAGCCCCTGCATCACCATCCGCTTCATCAGCCGGATGCCGACGGTGGGGCCGGAGGCGAGGCGCTCGGCAACCGAATAGGTGTGGGCCATGAGCTGGTCGTCGGGGACGGCCTTGTTGACCAGGCCGATGCGCTCGGCCTCGGCGGCGGAGACGAAGTCGCCGAGCCAGAGCATCTCGAGCGCGCGCGGCAGGCCGATGAGGCGCGGCAGCATCCAGGCGCCGCCATCGCCGGCAACGAAGCCGACCTTGATGTAGGTCTCGGCAAACCTTGCACTCTCGGCGGCGAAGCGGAGGTCGCCCATCAGCGCCATGTCCATCCCCGCCCCGGTCGCGGCGCCGTTGACGGCGACGAGGTAGGGCTTGTCGAGCTCCATCAGCGTCAGCGGGATGCGGTGGACGTGGTCGGTGAGGTACTTCGCCCGGTCCCAGGGCTGCTGGCCGCCGGCGGTGTTGGCCGCCATGCGCTTCACGTCGCCGCCAGAGCAGAAGATGCGGCCGGCGCCGGTCAGCACCACGCAGCGGATGGCATCGTCATGGATGCACTCGCGCAAGGCCTGCTCCCACTGCGCCAGCATCTCGGTGGTGAAGGCGTTGCCGCTGTCCGGGCGGTTCAGCGTGATGGTGGCGATGCCGCCCGATGTCTCGAAGAGCAGTTCACTCATCCTCGGTCTCCTCCGTCTCGCCCGGCATCCTGCCCCGGCCGGCGATGAGCGGCCACAGCCCGGCGGCCCCGACGCCGCGGGCCCGGCTGCCGAGCCAGCTCGCCCACGCCGATTCCGTGCCGAACTCGCCGGACCAGGCGGCGATGCGGCGGGCGAGCGACGGGTCCTGGCCCGAGATGGCGAGCGCCGCCTCGGCCGCGGCCTGGGTGCGGAGGCGGGCGCAGGCGATGGCGAAGCGGCCCGGCTCCCGCGCCGCCTGGCGGAGGGCGAAGCGGGCGCCGGCCAGCAACGCCCGGCTGCGGCGGGTGCGGGCAAGGCGGCCGAGCGCGCCGAGCATCGCGGCCGAGCGGAACAGGGCACCGAGCGCCTGGAGGCCGGCCGGGCTCAGCCCGAGGCCGGGCTCGCCGGCGGCGAGAACGGGCATCTCATCCAGCAGGACGAGGTCGCGCGGCTCGCCGGCCCCGTTGCGGCCCTCGGCGCCGATGGCCGGGCGGCCGGCGAGGATGGTGCGGCGGCCCTCCAGCACGATGACCGCCGCCGCGGCATGGCGCGCCCAGGGCAGGCGGTGCAGCGCGCCGGCGAGCAGGCCCTCCGCGAAGCGCGGCGCCTCGCCGGGCAGCACGGGGCCGATCGTCAGCGGGCCGATTGGCGGGGCGAGGCCGGCCAGGGCCAGGGCATGGTGGCCGAGCAGGGTCTCGGCGACCGGCAATGGCGCCCCGGCGGCGCCGGCCGCCTCGGCGATGGCGAGCAGGCCGGGCAACCCCTTCCCCTCCCCGCCCAGCTCGGGCGGCAGGGCGGCGCGGAGCACTGGGCCATCCTCCAGCGCCGCCCAGAGCTCCGGGTCGAAGGCGGAGGCGGGGCTGCCGGCAAGCAGGCTGGCGGTCTCGGCGGCGAGCGGGTGCGGGGCGCGGGCGGGCCGTTGGACGGAGGGCACGGGCGGCAGGAGGGGCGGCGGCTCGGGCGGCGCCGGGTGGGCTTCCTCCGGCAGCAGGCGGTGGAGGGCAGCGGGGATGGCGGCGGCCTGCTCGGCGGCGAGGACGGCGAGTGCGGCCGAGGCACGGCCGGCGCGGGCGAGGCCCATCGCCTGCAGCGTGGCGCAGCCGGCGAGGAGGCGGCCGAATACCGGCTCCGCCTCGGGCGGCGCCCCGGCCGCGGCAAGGGCGGCGAGCCGCGGCAGCTGGCCGAGCCAGGCCCCGGGCGCGCCGCGGGCGATGCCGGCGACCTCCTGCCAGATCGCCAGCCCCTCCTCCGGCGGGCCGAGCAGCCGGTCCTCGGCCAGGAAGACGCCGTCGAAGGAGAGGCGGCCGGCGCCGGGCGGGGCGATGCCGGGCAGGGCAAGGTCGACGAGGAAGAGGCTCAGCCCGCTGTCATCCGTGCGGGCGAGCAGGATCAGCCGGCCGAGCGGGTCGCCGATCAGCCGGCAGCGGCCGCTGAGGCGCCAGCCGCCCCGATCCGGCCGGGCCAGGCAGCGCGCGGCATCGCCGTCGGGCAGCGCCGCCTCGGTCAGGCCGATGCAGGCGCCGAGGCGGCCGGCGGCGAGGCGGGGCAGCAGCTCGCGCTGCTGCTCCGGCGTGCCGGCAGCGAGCAGCAGGGGGCCGGCGAGCCATTCGGCGACCCAGCTGGCGCGCAGCGGGGCGCCATGGGCGATCAGCTCCTCGGCGATGACGTGGCGCTCGCGGAGGCTGCCCTCCCGGCCGCCGAGGCTGCGCGGCCAGGACGTGCCGATCCAGCCACGGGCGCCGAGCCGGGCGGCGAAGCCGGGATCGGCCGCGCCCCAGCTGCCGGACGCCGGATCGAAGGCGCCGGCGGCGATCCCGGCGGCGAGGAAGGCGCGCAGCTCGCGCCGCAGCCCTGCCGCATCGGCCTGCCTCATCCCCGATCCTCCGCCATGACGCGGAGGTTAGCCGAGACGGGACGGTTTATCGATTGGTGGTGTGCGCCTGGGCGGCGCGGACGGCGCGGCGCAGCTTGGCGATGCCGACCCGGACATGGCCGTTGCCGCAGAGGCGCATGCCCTCGACGGCAAGGCTGCGCGAGGGCTCCTCCGTCGCGGCCGGCATGTCGGCCAGCCGGGCGGCGAGGCTGCCGCAGTATTCGGCGGTGTCCGTGGTCACGCGCAGGCCCGGCTCAGCCGAGGCGGACATCGCCAGGACCAGGAGCAGCGCGGGTGGCGTCACGAGGCTGTGCATGGCACCGCAGAATGCAGCGCGCGGCCTGATGCGGCGATGGGCGGAGGATGACGCTTCGGTCATGGCCGCTCACGGCCTGGGCAGGCACAGCACGACACTCAGGCCAGGCGGGGTGCGGCCGGGGGAGGCGTCCTGCAGGTGCAGCTCGCCGGTATGCAGGTTGATCACCGCCTGGACGAGGGAGAGGCCGAGGCCGGAGCCGGGCGTCGCGCGCGCCTTGTCGGCACGGAAGAAGCGCTCGCCGGCATGGGCGCGGTCCTCGGGCGAGAGGCCGGGGCCGTCGTCGGAGACGGCGACCTCGATCGCCGTCGGCAGGGCGCGGGCCGCGAGCCGCACGGTGCCGCCGGGCGCGGTGAACTTGATGGCGTTGTCGAGCAGGTTGGCGACCGCCTGGAGCAGCAGGTCGCGGTCGCCGACCAGGTCGAGCCGCTCCGGCAGGATGGTGACGAGCTGCTGGCCGCGCGCCTCGGCGGCGACCTCGTAGATCTCGGCCGCATCGGCGAGGACGGGGACGAGGTCGAAGGGGGCGAAGGCGGCGCGGCGGGCGCCGGCCTCGGCCTCGGCGATGCGCAGCAGGGCCTGGAAGATGCGGCTGATGCCGTCGAGGTCGGCGATGCCCTGCTCGATGGCGGCCCGGAGCGTCGCCTCGTCCGGCGGGGCGCCGGGCCGGGCGCCGTCGGGCGCCTCGGAGAGCGCGTCCTCGAGCTTGGCGCGGGCGCGGGCGATGGGCGTGCGGAGGTCGTGGGCGATGGCGTCCGAGACGCCGCGCACGCCCGCCATCAGCGTCGCGATGCGCTCGAGCATGGTGTTGAGCGTCTGGGCCAGCCGGTCGAACTCGTCGCCGCGGCCGGAAAGGGCGACGCGGGAGGAGAGGTCGCCGCCGGCGATCGCCGCCGTGGTGGCGAAGACCGGGCGCATGCGGGCCTGCAGCGCGTGGCGCAGCAGCCAGGCGCCGAGCAGCGCGAAGAGCACCACGGCGCCCGAGGCCCAGAAGACGCCCTCGGTCAGCAGGCGGCGGAGCTGCTCGCGCTCCGACTCATCGCGGCCGACGATGAGGCGGAGGCCGGGCAGGTCGAGGCGATGGAGGCGCGCCTCGGCGGCGACGCCGTCATGCAGCACGCGGGTGCGGAACCAGGCGCCGTCATCCGGGCCGGCGTTGGGCCAGCGGTCGAGATTGCCGGCGAGGCGGCGGGTGCCGTCCGCCTCCAGCAGCAGGTAGATCGACTCATTCTCGACATCGACGGCGAGCCGCTCCTCGATCGCCTCGGCGAGGCCGGTGGCGCCGGCCTCGCGCCAGCGCTCGGCAAGGGCGATGGCGTCCGCCCGGATGGCGGCATCGGTCTGCCGGTCGAGCGCGCCCGCCGTCGCCCACCAGAGCACGGCGACGAGGGCGATGGCGGCGGACGCGAACATCGCCGCGAAGAGCAGGGCGAAGCGGAGGCCGGCGCTGCGCAGCAGGCGCGGCGGGCCGAGGCCCGGGGCCAGCGCCTGGTCGGCCCGCAGGCGGGAGGAAAGCTCGTTCAGGGCTCGGCCCGGATCATGTACCCCGCGTTCCGCACCGTATGGATCAGCGGCCTGTCGAAGCCCTTGTCGAGCTTCTGGCGAAGCCGCGACACATGCACGTCGATGACGTTGGTCTGCGGGTCGAAGTGATAGTCCCAGACCTTCTCGAGCAGCATGGTGCGCGTCACAACCTGGCCGGCATGGCGCATCAGGTGCTCGAGCAGGCGGAATTCGCGCGGCTGCACGTCGATGCGCTTGCCCGCGCGCATCACGGTGCGGGAGAGCAGGTCGAGCTCGAGGTCGGCGACGCGGAGCTTGGTGGCGGGCGCATCGACCGAGGGGCGGCGGCCGAGCGCCTCGACCCGGGCCAGCAGCTCGGCGAAGGCGAAGGGCTTGGGCAGGTAGTCGTCGCCGCCGGCCTTCAGCCCCTTGACCTTCTCGTCGACCGCCGAGAGGGCGGAGAGAAAGAGCACGGGCGTGCGGTTGCCCTGGCTGCGCAGCGTCTCGACCAGGCGGACGCCGTCGACGCCGCCGGGCAGCATGCGGTCCAGCACCAGCATGTCGAACTGCTCGGAGGCGGCGAGGAAGAGGCCGTCGCGCCCGTTGACGGCATGCTCCACGGTGTGGCCGGCTTCCTGCAGCCCCTTCTTGACGAAGCGGGCGACCTCGGCATCGTCCTCGACCAGCAGGATGCGCATGGGGCGGGTGTCCTTGTGGGTTCGGTATGTTAACCCTGACCGGGGCGGCGGCCAACCTGGACGGGCAGCTCGCGCTCCCGACCTTCGCGCAGCACGGTCAGGCGGACGGTCTGGCCGGGCGGGACGGCGGCGACGGTGCGGACCAGGACGCGCGAGGTCTCCACCCGGTCGCCGTTGATGGCGACGACGACATCGCCCTGGCGCAGCCCGGCGCGGCCGGCGGGGCTGGTGCGCTCGACGCCCGCGATCAGCACGCCGCGGCGGGCAGGGCGGCCATCCTCCGGCACCAGGTCCTGCACGGAGACGCCAAGCCAGCCGCGCTCCACCCGCCCGTCGCGCCGCAGCTGCTCGATCACCGGGCGGGCGAGGTCGGAGGGAGTCGCGAAGCCGATGCCGGCGGAGGCGCCGGAGGGCGAGTAGATCGCCGTGTTGATGCCGATCACCTCGCCGGCGGCGTTGAAGAGCGGGCCGCCGGAATTGCCCGGGTTGATGGCGGCGTCGGTCTGGATGAAGTCGTCGAAGGGCCCGGCGCCGATCTCCCGCCCACGCGCCGAGACGATGCCGGAGGTGACGGTGCCGCCGAGGCCGAAGGGATTGCCGGCGGCGAGCACCCAGGAGCCGACACGCGTCGTCGTCGAGCTGCCCCAGGATACGGCGGCGAGGCTTTGCGGCGCCTCGATCTTCAGCAGGGCGAGGTCGGTCAGCTCGTCGGAGCCGACGAGGCGGGCGGTGAGCTCCGTGCCGTCCTGCAGCGAGACGACGACGCGGCTGGCATTGCCGATGACATGATTGTTGGTGACGATGAAGCCTGCCGGGTCGATGACGAAGCCGGAGCCGGCGCCGGAGACCTCCTGCCGCCGGTTGCGCAGCCGGTCGCGGAAGTAGCGCTCGAGCGGGGTGCCGCGCAGCTCGGGCGGGAGCTGGGCGGCGGTGGTCTCGCCGGTGACCGCGATGTTGACCACGGCGGGGAGGACGCGTTCCGCAAGGTCGGCGAAATCGGGCAGCAGGCCGCGCTGGGCCCTGGCCGGGTAGGGCGTGGTGGCGCAGCCGGTGAGCAGGGCAGCGAAGGCGAGGCCGGCATGGCGGCGCGTCACGGTGGCGGGCATCAGGGGCGCGGTCCTTGGGGGCGGGAGCGAGGCGGAAAGGTCCGACCCCACTTTGGGAAGATGGATGCGGTCCTTCAACCTCTTCGCGCGTGATGGCCGGTTCATCCGCCGCGGCCGGGGCGGGGTGGGTCGGCTTCGGCGCTGGCCGGGTCCTCGGGCCAATTGTGCTTGGGGTAGCGGCCGCGCATCTCCTTCCGCACCTCCAGCCAGCCGCCGCGCCAGAAGCCGGCGAGGTCGCCGGTGACGGCGATCGGGCGGCCGGCGGGCGAGAGCAGCGCGACCTGGAGGGGGATGCGGCCCCCGGCGAGCGGCGGCAGGCGCGTCAGGCCGTAGAGGTGCTGGGGACGGGCCTCGAGCGTCGGGGTCTCGCCGGCATAGTCGATGGCGGCGTTGCGGCCAGCCGGGAGCGAGAGGCGGGCGGGGAGCGCGGCATCGAGGCGCTGGCGGCGGTCCCAGGGAAGGTTCGCCAGCAGCAGGTCGGGCAGGTTCAGCCCGGCCAGCTCCGAAAGGCGGGAGAGGCCGTGGAGATGGGGGGCGAGCCAGTCCTGCACGGTGGCGATGAGCGTCGCGTCGGCGAGGTCGGGCCAGGCCTCGCCCTCGACGGCGCGCATCCAGCGCAGGCGGGCCTGGAGCTGGCGGGCGGCCGGCGTCCAGGGCAGGTCGCGCAGGCCGCGCCCGGCGACGGCCTCGGCGAGCGCCGCGGCGACCAGCGCGGGGTCGGGGTTGGGGAGCGGCTGCTCCTCCAGCACCAGCGGGCCGAAGCGGAGGCGGCGGCGAGCGAGGACGGCATTGGCGCGGGCATCGAAGGCCGCACCCTCCTCGCGGCGGAAGCGGCCGGGGAAGCGGGCTTCCAGCACGGCGCGGCTGAGCGGGGCGGCCATGCGGATACCGGCCTCGGTGCCCTGCAGCTCAAGGTCGGCGACGGCGAGCAGCGGGGATTTCGCCAGGGGGTCGGTCGCGGGCAGGCGGGCGCCCTGGCCGGAGGCGAGGCGGAAGGCGCCGGCCATGACGCCGCGCATGGCAGCGATGCGGTCCGGGAAGCCGGCGGCGAGCAGCGCGCCCGGGTCACCCTCGGGATAGGCATTGCCGTGCAGGCCGAGGCGGCGGCGGTGCAGCGCCGCGGCGCGGCGGATGCGCTGCACGGTCGGGCGGTCGGCATTCGGGTGGTCGGCGCCATGCAGCAGGTCGAGGCGGAGGGCGATGTCGCTCGGTGCCTCCCGCCCCCGAATCGGGTCGCGCTCCTCCAGCAGCGCGGCGAGGTCGGCGGCGAGCGCCCCCTCCCCCTCCCCTTCTGCCGCGGCCAGCATGCGGGCGAGGCGGGGATGGGTGCCGAGCCGGGCCATGCGGCGGCCGGTCGGGCTGATGCGGCCCTCGGCGTCGAGCGCATCGAGGTCGCGGAGCAGGGTGCGGGCAGCGGCGAGCGCGCCGGCCGGCGGCGGGTCGAGCCAGGCGAGGTCGCCCGGCTCGGCGCCCCAGGCGGCGAGGTCGAGGGCGAGGCCGGAGAGCTCTTCCTCCAGGATCGCCGGCCGATCCTGTGGGGCGAGGCCGCGATGCAGCGCCTCCGACCAGAGGCGGATGGCGACACCCGGCGCGGTGCGGCCGGCGCGGCCGGCGCGCTGCTCGGCGGCGGCCTTGCTGATACGCACGGTGACGAGCCGCGCCAGGCCGCTCGCCGGGTCGAGGCGCGGCGTGCGGCGGAAGCCGCCATCGACGACGATGCGCACGCCAGGGACGGTGAGCGAGGTCTCGGCGATGGAGGTGGCGAGCACGACCTTGCGGCGGGGTCCTGGGGTGAGCGCGCGGTCCTGCTCGGCGGGGGGAAGCTCGCCATGGAGGGGCAGCACGTCGGCCTCGATGCCCCCGAGGCGCTCGGCGGTGCGGCGGATCTCGCTCCAGCCGGGGAGGAAGGCGAGGACGTCGCCCGGGTGCTCGCGGAGCGCGGTGCGGATGGCGGCGGCCATGGCCTCCGGCAGGTCGCGCGGGTCGGCGAGATCGCGGGGGCGATGCTCCATCGCGACGGGCCAGGCGCGGCCGAGCGACTCGATGGTGGGCGCATGGCCCATCAGCGCGGCGAAGGCCGAGCCGTCGAGCGTAGCCGACATCGCCAGCAGGCGGAGCTCAGGCCGGAGGCCGCGCTGCAGGTCGAGGCAGAGGGCGAGGGCCAGGTCGGTGTCGAGGTTGCGCTCATGCGCCTCGTCGAAGAGCACGCCGGCGACGCCCTCGAGCCCCGGGTCGGATTGCAGGCGGCGGACGAGCAGGCCCTCGGTCACCACCTCGATCCGCGTCGCGGTTGAAACGGCGCGGTCGAGGCGCGTCGACAGGCCGATGGTGCCGCCGGGGGCGGGTTCGCCCAGCAATTCGGCCATGCGGCGGGCGGCGGCGCGGGCGGCGACGCGGCGGGGCTCGAGCACCAGGAGCTTGCCGCCCTCCGCCCAGGGCTCCTCGCGCAGGACGAGGGGGACGAGCGTCGTCTTCCCGGCACCGGGCGGGGCGATGAGCGCGGCATTCGGGCCGGCGCGGAGGGCGGCGGTGAGCGCCGGCAGGGCCTCGGCGACGGGGAGGTCGAGGGGGAGCATGCCGCCGGCATAAGGCCAAAGCGCCGGTTTTGACACCGGCGCGCGACATTTCTCCCGGGCGCGACATGCGGCTGCGACAGGTCCACGCGAGAACACCCCTACCTCCTCGCATTCGAGACATCGGTGTCAGGAGGGAGTGTCGATCCGCCACGGGAAACACGCGAAGGTTGCGAAAAAATCCTTGCTCGCGGCTCCGTGAGATGTATACCTTATCCCATCGCGCAAAAGTGAGAATGGCCATGCAGTCCAAACTCTCCGCTGGCAAGATCCGTCGCCTCCCCGCCGCCACCGCCGATGCCGCCGACAGCCGTCGCCGGTCGCTCAGCGCCATCATCGCCCACAAGCGCCGCTGCCGGGATGCCGGCCTGCCCGACAGCGCCACGATCTCCCGCATGGTCGAGGCCTTCCTCGCCTCCGGCGGCGCAGTCACCGCCTGCCCCGCCGCCTATGTCCTGCCCGTGCAGAACGGCGCCGGACGCCAGGACTGACCCATCCGCTCGGCTCGATCCCGGGCCGGCTTCGCCACTCGCCAACGGATCACGCCCCCATGTCCGAGATCATCGTCTTCCCGCTCGCCCGCCCGCCAGCCCCGGGGACGCCCCGCCATGGCGAGGAGGTCGCCACCCTCGCGGACCGGCTGGGCAAAATCGAGCGCAGCGAGAGTGCGGAAGAGGCGATCATGGAACTGCTGGTCGATGCGGAGCTCGCGGCGCTCGACGCGCTCGCCGCCGCCACCGCCCGCAGCCATGCCGACGTCACGCTGAAGCTTGCCGCCCTGCTCCGCCGGGTGGAAGCGGATGATGACGGCCTGCTGCCGGAGGGCGAGGTCGCCCTCCTCCGCTCCGCGCTGCGCGACATGCGGCGCCTGGCGCGGCGCCCGGTGGCGGCGCGGGCCTGAGGGAACAGCCCCGCCGCAGCATTGGCGGCGGGGGATGGATTTCAGCGATGGTTTGAGACCCTGTTTGAGACCGGCTTGGGGGCCGGGGCGCCGCCGGCGTCCCCGGCCTTCCTTCATTGGGGACTTGCGATCGAGGCGCCCCTCCCCCCTTTATCCCCTCATGCGCCGCGTCATTGCCTGTCTGCTCCTGCTGATCCTGCTGCCCGGCGCCGGCCTGGCGGCGGAAAGCGCGGCGCAGCGCTCGCCACGGGCGGTGGTGACGCTGGTGGCCGACCGGGCCGCGGTGGCGCCGGGCGAGACCTTCCGCCTCGGCCTCAGGCTCCGGCTGGCGCCGGGCTGGCATACCTACTGGCGCAATGCGGGCGATGCCGGGGCGGCGCCGGAGATCGCCCTCACCCTGCCCGAGGGGGCGGAGGCGGGCGGCATCCAATGGCCGGTGCCGCGGCGCATCCCCACCGGGCCGCTGATGAGCTTCGGCTATGAGGGCGAGGTGCTGCTGCCGCTCCAGGTCAGCGTTCCCGCGGGGGCGGCAGGCGAGTTCGCGGTGGAGGCGGAGGCGAACTGGCTGGTCTGCGCCGAGCTCTGCATCCCGGAGGAGGGCAGGTTCCACATAAGCCTGCCGGTCGCGGCGCACGGCCAGGCAGATGCGGCGCTGGCGCCGCTCTTCGCCGCGGCGGAGGCTTCGGTGCCGCGGCCCTCGCCCTGGACGGCGCGGGCGGCGGTGGATGGCAGGCGGGGCAGCCTCACCCTCGAGGGCGAGGGGCTGTCGGCGCCAGGGCTGCGCGAGGCGGAGTTCTTTCCCGACGAGACGGGGCTGATCGAGAATGCGGCGCCGCAGGTGCTGCGGGCGCGGGAGGGGGCCATGACCCTCGCCTTCAGCCGGCCGGAGGGCGCTTCCGTGCCGCAGCGACTCGCCGGCGTGGTGGCACTGGTGGATGCGGCCGGGGTTCGCTCGACCTATTCGGTGTCGGCGCCGGTCGGCGGGGCGGTGGAAGCCCAAGGGGAGGAGGCTGCGCTGCCGCTCTGGCAGGTGCTCGGCTCGGCGCTGCTCGGCGGGCTCCTGCTGAACCTGATGCCCTGCGTCTTCCCCATCCTTGCGATGAAGGCGATGGCCCTCGCCCGGCTCGCCGGCGCGGCGCGGCGCGAGGTGCGGGGGCATGCGGCGAGCTACACGGCCGGCGTGCTGGCCTGCTTCCTCGGCCTGGCCGGGCTGCTGATCGGGCTGCGCGCAGCAGGCGTCGTCGCGGGATGGGGCTTCCAGTTCACCGCGCCGGCTTTTGTTGCAGGGCTCGCCTGGCTGATGCTGGCGGTCGGCCTCAACCTCTCAGGCGTCTATGCGATAGGCGGGCCGGCAGGGGCCGGGGCCGGCCTCGCCGCGCGGGGCGGGCATGCGGGGAGTTTCTTTACCGGGGCGCTCGCCGTGCTGGTGGCGACGCCCTGCACGGCGCCCTTCATGGCGGCGGCGATCGGGGCGGCGCTCGCCATGCCGGCGGCGGAGACTCTGCTGGTCTTCGCCGCTCTCGGCCTCGGGCTGGCGGCGCCCTATGCGCTGCTCGGGTTGTTTCCCGGCCTGGCGGCGCGGTTGCCGCGGCCGGGCGGGTGGATGGAGGCGCTGCGGCAGGGCCTCGCCTTCCCGATGTACGGCGCCGCCGCCTGGCTGGCCTGGGTGCTGGCGCAGCAGGCGGGGCCGGATGGGCTGCTGCTGCTGCTCGGCGGGGCGGTGCTGATCGGCTTCGCCGCCTGGGCGCTCGGGTTGGCGCAGCGGGGCGGCGGGCGGGTCGGGCGGGTGCTGGCCGGGGTGGCGGCGATTGGGGCGCTCGCCCTGCTGCCGGGGCTGGCCGCGGCGCCGCCGGCCGCCGCGAGCACCGAGGCGCGGGCGGAGGCCTGGTCGGCGGCCCGCGTCGCGGCACTGCAGGCGGAAGGGCGGCCGGTCTTCGTCAACCTCACCGCGGCCTGGTGCATCACCTGCAAGGTCAACGAGCAGCTGGTGCTGAAGAGCGGCGCGGTGCAGGCGGCCTTCGCCGGGCGGAGCCTCGCCTATCTCACCGGAGACTGGACGCAGGGGGACCCGGTGATCGGCGCCCTGCTGCGCGAGCATGGGCGGGAGGGCGTGCCGCTCTACCTGCTCTACCCGGCGGGCGGCGGGGCACCGCAGGTGCTGCCGCAGGTGCTGACCGAGGGCATCGTGCTGCGGGCGCTGGCCGAGGCGGGGTGATCCGGTCGTCGAGCTGCTGGCGGCAAGGCCGGCGGTGAGTCGGACAACACTTGCGAACGACAAGGGATAAGGGACATGGCCAAGGAAATCCTCTGCGCCTTCAGCATCCATTGCGATGCGGTGGCGGGCTGGCTCGGCAGCTATATGGGCGAGGACAGCCCGGGCGACATCAGCCGCGGCGTCTTCGCGGCCGAGGTCGGCATGCCGCGCATCCTGCGGCTGTTCGAGCGCTTCGGCCTGACGCAGAGCTGGTTCATCCCCGGCCATACCATCGAGAGCTTCCCCGAGCAGACCGACATGGTGGCGAAGGCCGGACATGAGATCGGCCTGCATGGCTACAGCCATGAGAACCCGCTGGCGCTGTCCCGCCAGCAGGAGGAAGCGATCTTCGACACGTGCATCGGGCTGATCGAGAAGCATTGGGGGCGGAAGCCGGTCGGCTATGTCGCGCCCTGGTGGGAGGTGAGCGCGACCAGCATCGAGATCCTGGTCGAGCGCGGCATCGCCTACGACCATTCGCTGATGCACCACGACTGCACGCCCTACTACGTCCGCACCGGCGATGGCTGGACGCCGATCGACTACTCGCAGCCGGCCGAGCGCTGGATGAAGCCCTTCACCAAGGGGAAGACCACCGGCCTCGTCGAGATCCCAGCCTCCTGGTACCTCGACGACCTCCCGCCGATGATGTTCATCAAGAAGTTCCCGAACAGCCACGGCTATGTCTCGCCCCATGCGCTGGAGCAGATCTGGCGCGACCATTTCGACTTCATCTACCGCGAGTACGACTACGCCGTGGTGCCGATGACCATCCACCCGGATGTCTCCGGCCGGCCGCAGGTGCTGATGATGCTGGAGCGCCTCATCGCCCATATGCTGAAGCACCCCGGCGTGCGCTTCGTCACGCTGGAGGAGATGGCGCAGGACTTCCGGCGGCGCTCGCCTCAGCCGGCCTGAGCCAGCAGCGTACGGGCGATCGCCAGCCACTCCTCCTCGAGCGTGCCGGCCGGCTTCACCCGGCCGGCGCGGCCGTACCAGTATCCGGCATTCGGCAGGTCGCCTTCCTTCCGGTGCAGGTAGGCGTGGACCCAGGCACTTGCCGCATCCTCGCCCTCCTGCGCCGCCGCATGGGCGGCCTCCCAGTCGCCGCGTGCATCCTCGGCCAGCGCCCGCAGCGGCCCGCTCAGCGGCGGCAGCGCCTTGCCCTCACGCGCGGCGCGCAGGAGCTCCTCCGCCGTCACCCGAGCACCCGCTTCGCCGCCCGCCGCTTGGCGATGGAGACGCCGAGGAAGGCGAGCCCGATCACCAGCACCGAGACGCCGGTGACGACGGTGCCGAGCGCGTAGATCTCGGGCGTCGTCACCGTGCTAGTGAGGCCCTGGAGCTCGAGCGGCAGGGTGTTGGCATCGCCGATCGCCTGGCTGGTGCGGGCGATCTCGTCCCAGGAGAGGGTGAAGCCGAAGAGCGCGACGCCGACCAGGCTCGGCGCCACCAGCGGCAGCACCACATGGCGGAACACCTGCCAGGGCGAGGCGCCGAGGTCGCGCGCGGCCTCCTCGAGGTCGTTGGGAAAGCGGTTGAACACGGCGAACATGATGAGCAGGCCGAAGGGCAGCGTCCAGGTGAGATGCGCCCCGAGCGCCGATGTGAAGAGGCCCATCGCCGTGGTGTAGCCCTCGCTCAGCCACTCCACGCCATGCTCCTCGGCGAAGGCCTTCACCCCGTCGTCGAGCAGGCGGAACTCGAGCGCGATGCCGAGCGAGACGACGATGGAGGGCACGATCAGGCTGGCGATGGTCAGGTTGAACAGCAGCCCCTGGCCGGGGAAGCGCCGGCGGAAGGCATAGCCCGCCAGCAGCGAGATCACCGTCGTCAGCACCATGACGACGAGGCCGAGCCACAGCGAGCGCCGGAAGGAGGACCAGATGTCGATGACGCCGGAGCCGCGCCAGAGCAGCTCGTACCAATGGGTCGAGACGCCGCGCAGCGGGAAGGTCAGCCCCCCCTCCGGCCCTTGGAAGGAGAGGACGAGGATGGTCAGCGTCGGCCCGTAGAGGAAGACGACGAAGAGCAGGAAGAAGGCCCCGAGCAGCCAGAAGGAGAGCGGGCGGCGATCCTCGTCCATCACAGCTCCCGCCGGATATCGATGAGCCGGGTCATCACCGCGATCACCAGCAGCACCAGGCCGAGCAGCACCACCGCCTGCGCCGCGGCCGCCGGGAACTGCAGGTAGGACATCTGCACCTGGATCACCTTGCCGATGGAGGCGATCTGCTGCCCGCCCATGACGCCGATGGTCACGAAGTCGCCCATCACCAGCACGATGACGAAGATGGAGCCGATGACGAGGCCGGGCTTGGTCAGCGGGATGACGACATGCCAGAGCGTCTGCCAGCCGCTCGCCCCCGCATCCTGCGCCGCCTCCAGCAGGCGACGGTCGATCCGCATCATGCTGTTGAAGACCGGGACGGTGACGAACAGCGTATAGAGATGGACGAAGGCCAGCACGACGGAGAAGTCGGAGAAGAGCAGCCAGTCCTGCGGTTGGTCGACGAGGCCGGTCGACAGCAAGGCCTGGTTCACCACCCCCTCCCGCCCCAGCAGCGGCAGCCAAGAGATCATGCGGATGACGTTGGAGGTGAGGAAGGGCGCCGTGCAGACGAGGAAGAGCGCCATCCGCATCGTGTCCGAGCGGATATGGAAGGCGAGGAAATAGGAGATGGCGAAGCCGAAGAGCGTGGTGAAGGCCCAGACCATCGCGCAGAGCCTGAGCGTCGAGAGATAAGTGCGGAAGGTGGTGCAGAGCCCCTCCCCCAGGTTCGAGCAGCCCTCGAACATCTCGACATAGTTGCGCTGGGTGACATCCGGCACCAGCGAGTACTCCGTGTAGTTCCACAGGCTGACGACCGCGGTCGCCAGCAGCGGGAACACGAAGAAGAGCAGCAGCACCAGCGCCAGTGGCGCCGCCTGGAGCAGCGGCGCCACCGGGCGACCCATGGGGCGGCCCATGGGGCGGCGGTCAGGCGGCGATGAACTCATTCCATTTCCTGACCATGTAGTCATTCTCGTCCATCACGGCGTTCCAGCAGGCGACGGCGCCCATGCGGTCCTCGAAGCTGCCGCCGTCGCGCACCGAGCCGGCCTTCTCCAACACCGTGCCGTCCGGTGCCTTGATGTCCTGCGCCGCCGGCTTGCCCATCATCCAAAAGTCCCACTCATAGGCTTCCATGCTCTTCTGCGCAGTCGGCAGCACCGCCGAGTAGTAGCCCTGCCGGTTGAGGAAGGCGCCGGCCCAGCCGGAGAGGAACCAGTTGATGAAGTCGTAGGAGGCATCGAGCTTCCGCCCGCTCAGCGTCCTCGGCAAACCGAAGCCCGCGGCCCAGGCGCGGTAGCCCTCCTTCAGCGGCTGGTAGGTGCAGGGGATGCCACGGCTGCGCACCGCCGTCACCGCCGGCGACCACATCGACTGGATGACGGTCTCACCCGAGGCCATCAGGTTGACGCTCTCGTTGAAGTCCTTCCAGAAGGCGCGGAACTGGCCGGCCCGCTTCGCCTCGGTCAGGACCCGCATGGTGAGGTCGATCTCGGCGCGGGTCATGTTGCCCTTGTCGGCATATTTGTGCCGGCCCATCGCCTCGACCGCCATCGCCGCATCCATGATGCCGATGGAGGGGATGTTGAGGATGCTCGCCTTGCCCTTGAACTCGGGGTTCAGCAGCTCCGACCAGCTCGAGATCGGGCGGCCGACCCTGTCGGGGCGGATGCCGAGCGTGTCGGCATTGTAGGTGGTCGGGATCAGGGTCAGCCATTGCGTCTGGCCGGTGGCGAAGGTCTTGCCGTCGCGCGCGGGCAGGTAGCTGACCTTGATCGGCGCCGTGCCCTGGTCGCCGATCTTCCGGCCAGCCACCTCGCCCTTGGTGAAGACGGTGCTGATCTCGTTCACCAGCTTGATGCGATTGGCATCCATGCCCATCAAGTTGCCGGAGGGGATGATCTTCTTCAGCATCCAGTACTCGGCATCGAGGATGTCGAGGCTGTTCGGCTGCGTCACCGCGCGCCGCACCACATCGTCCGAGGTGACGGGGATGTACTCGAGCGTGATGCCGAGATCCTCCTTCACCTTCTCCTTGATGCCGGCATGCTGGTTCACCGCCGTGCCGACATAGCGGAGCGTGACCGCGCCTTGGGCATGCACCGCGGGGGCGGCGAGGCCGGCGGCGGCGAGGCCGGCCGCGCCTTGCAGAAGCTGGCGGCGGCCAGCGCGAATGGGCTTGTCCATGCCTGGATTCTCCTTCTCGGTCATGTGCTGTCCGCCAGGTGGCGGAGGTCCTGCTCATCCCAGCCAAGGCCGACCGCCTCGCCCGCCTCGAGCGGCCGCTGCCGCAGCGCCGCCTCGCCGACCAGGGCCTGCCACTCCTCGCCGGCCGGGCCGGCGAGCGTGACGGCGAAGCCCGTGCCGGTGTATTCCACGCCGCGCACCGCCGCCTGCACCGCGCCCTCGCCTGCCGGCCGCAGCAGCGTGCGGTCCGTCCGCACCGCAGCGAGGCCCTGCGGCAGGGCGACCACGTTGTGCCCGCCCATGAAGCGCGCGGCGAAGGCGGTGCGCGGGGCGTCGAAGACCTCGAAGGGCGTGCCCTGCTGCTCGATCCGTCCGTCCCGCATCAGCACGACGAGGTCGGCGAGCGCCAGCGCCTCGTCCTGGCTGTGCGTCACATGGACGAAGGTGATGCCGAGCTCGCGCTGGAAGCGCTTCAGCTCCGCCCGCACCCGGCCGCGGAGGAAGGGATCGAGCGCCGAAAGCGGCTCGTCCAGCAGCAGCGCCGCGGGGTTGGTGACCAGCGCGCGGGCCAGCGCCACGCGCTGCTGCTGCCCGCCCGAGAGCTGCGCCGGCAGCCGGTCCGCCAGCGCCTCCAGCTCGACGAGGCGCAGCATCCCGCGCGCCCTGGCATGGCGCTCCGCCTTCGCCACGCCGCGCATCCGCAGGGAGAAGGCGACGTTGTCGAGGCAGGAGAGATGCGGGAAGAGGGCATAGGACTGGAACATCATCGCCGTGCCGCGCTTGGCCGGCGGCAGGCCGCTCACCTCGTGGTTGTCGAGCAGGATGTCGCCGCTGCTCTGCCGCTCGTGGCCGGCCAGCATGCGGAGGCTGGTCGTCTTGCCGCAGCCGGAGGGGCCGAGCAGGCAGCAATAGGTGCCCGCGGCAATCCTGAGGTCGAGCGAGTCCACCGCGACCGAGCCGCCGAAGCGCTTGGTCACCTTGATGAACTCGATGGCGCCGCGGCTGGTCTGTCCGGTGCGCAGGAGCGTGGTGTCAGGCAGGCGAAGAATCCCCCTCGCACCGGAGCCTGCGGCAGAATCCCCTACCGCTTCAAGCAGCCGCAGCGGGGAAACAAGCCGCTCGCAAACCGAGATTGCCTAGCGGGCAGGCATTCCGCCTGCTTTCCCGGCGGCCTTGCGCTTCCCGCTTGCCAGCCGGGGGCCCGGGCCGTAATCGGGCGCGGTCCCTGCCATCGGCAGGACCGGCGGCCCTGGCGGATGTGTCCCTGCCGGCGGTTGTTGTGCGATTGAACGAAACAGTCCAAGACGCCCCGCCGTGACCACGCCCGACCGCTCCCATGCCGAACCGGAGGACAGCGCCTTCCTCGCCGCGCTCGGCGACCGGCTGCGCATGTTGCGCGCGCGGCGGGGCGTGACGCGGCGGGACCTCTCGCGCCGCTCCCATGTCTCGGAGCGCTACATCGCGCAGATCGAGGCGGGGCACGGCAACATCTCCATCCTGCTGCTGCGCCGCATCGCCCGCGCGCTTGGCCTCGCCGTCGAGGAGTTGGTCGGGGAGAGGCCGGAGCGCACGGTGGAGCGGGTGCTGCTGGAGCAGGTGGTGGCGCAGCTGCCCGAGGCGCGGCTGGCCGAGGCGCGCGGCCTGCTGCTGCGCCATCTCGGGCGGCGGGAGGCCGACAGCCGGGCGCAGCGCATCGCCCTCGTCGGGCTGCGCGGCGCCGGCAAGTCGACGCTCGGGCGGATGCTGGCCGCGAGGCTCGGCACCCGCTTCGTCGAGCTGGACCGGGAGGTGGAGCGCGAGGGGCGCATGGACCTCTCCGACATCTTCGCCATCCATGGGCAGGAAGGTTTCCGCCGGCTGGAGCGGGAGGCGCTGCAGCGCCTGGTACGCGAGGGCGAACCCGCCGTCATCGCCACCGGCGGCGGCATCGTGGCGGAGGCGGTGAGCTTCGAGTTCCTGCTCGACACCTGCACCACCGTCTGGCTCCGTGCCTCGCCGGAGGAGCATATGCGCCGCGTCGTCGAGCAGGGCGACACCCGGCCGATGCGCGACAACCGCCGTGCCATGGAAGATCTCCGCGCCATATTGACGAGCCGCGAGGCGCTCTATGCCAAGGCCGACCTCACCATCGACACGACCGGCCAGGCACCGGAGGCGAGCCTCGAGGCGCTGCTCGCCGGGCTGCAAAGGGATACCGCCGCATGAGCCCAGCGCCGCCCGGCTATCTCCGCCTGCCGGAGCATGCGCTACCGATCTTCAACAGCCTGGTCGGACCCTTCTGGGTGAAGCCGGAGGGCGCGGGCATCCTGCTCGGCTTCCGGGTCGAGCTCAGGCATTGCAACCCGATGGAGCTTTGCCACGGCGGGATGCTGACGGCCTTCGCCGACATCGTGCTGACCGGCGGCTGCAACCATGTGGCACGCCTCAGGAGGTTCCTCGTCACCGTCAGCCTGGCGACGGACTTCATCGGCCCGGCGCGCATCGGCGCCTGGGTGGAGGCGCGGCCAGAGGTGCTGAAGGTGACGCGCGGCATGCTCTTCGGCCAGTGCCTGGTGACGGCGGATGGCGAGAAGGTGCTGCGCGCCAGCGGCACCTTCCGCCATTCCGGCGATCCGGACCTGCGCTTCGACCGGATCGCGCGGCTGCTGGAGGCTCAGGCGAGCGCCGCTTCCGCCTCCAGCGCGGCGCGGTAACGCTCGGGCACAGGGATCGGCTTCATCCGCGCGGCATCGACGAAGGCGCAGACTAGCTCCGCCTCGTAGACCAGCCGCTCACCGACGCGGCCCGTCACGGCAAAGCGGAGGGAGGAGCCGCCGAGGCGGGCCAGCCGCACCGTGCTCGCCAGCGTGTCACGCGGAGTGACGGGGCTGCGGAAATCCATCTGCACATGAACGAAGGGCGTGCCGATGCCCTCGTCGACATTCATCTCGTACCAGCCGGTGCCGAGCCGGTCCTGGAACCAGCGCTCGACCGCCTCCATGGCGAAGTCGAGGAAGCGCGCGGTATAGGCGATGCGCGCCGCATCCGTCTCGCCCCAAGTGATGCGGCGGGTATGGGTGAAGGCCTCAGTAGGTCTCAACGTGGTAGCGTCCCTGCTCCCGCATCTGGCCGCGCAGCCCGGGCCAGTCGATGCCATGCTCGCGCCCGATCGCCTCGAGCGCCTCCTCCACGCCGGCCTCCAGCCCGCGCAGCCCGCAGACATAGATATGGGTGGATGGCTTGCGGAGCAACGCCGCGAGCGCCGGCCCCTCGGCGCGCATGCGATGCTGGACGTATTCGCGCGGCTTCTCGGGCACGCGGCTGAAGCAGAGATGCTGATCGAGCAGCGCCGCCGGTACCTTCTGCAGCGGGCCGAAATAGGGCAGTTCCTCCGGCGTGCGGGCGCCGAAGAAGAGGTGCAGCCGCCCCCTGCCCTGCTGCGCCAAGCGCCGCCGCCGCTCGGTGAAGCCGCGGAAGGGCGCGGCGCCGGTGCCGGTGCAGATCATGACGAGGTCGGTGTCGGCGTCGTCCGGCATCAGGAAGGTGGCGCCGAAGGGCCCGGTCACCGGCACCGTCGCGCCGGTTGGCAGGTCGCAGAGGTAGTTGGAGGCGAGGCCGCCCTCCACGCGCTTGACCGTCAGCGCCAGGTTGTTGGTGTTCGGCCGCTCGCCGTCGCGCGCGCTGCTGATGGAGTAGAGCCGCATCTCTGTGGCACCCGGCGGGGTGATGCCGATGCTCTGGCCCTCCAGCACCGGGAAGGCGGTCGCGCCGAAATCGAGGATGATGTGGTGGACGTCGGAGCCGGTGCCCGAGCGCGTGACGCGGATATTGCCCACGACCTTCGCCATGGCCGGCGCCGCGCGGTTGAAGAGGTTGACGCGCGGCTTGCTGGCCGAGGCGGGGGCGCGCGCCTTGCCGCCGGCGCCGGCATGGGCGGCCGCGATCAGCGCCTCGGCCTGCTCGTCGAGGGCGTCGGGTGCTGACTCCTCGGCCGGGCGCGGCGGCAGCTCGGACCAGGAGAATTGCTCCTCCAGGCTGAAGGCGGCCGGCACCTGGAACCAGTTGTCGATCGCGCCCGTCGGGCAGGGCGCCACGCAATCCATGCAGGCGTTGCAGATCGACGAGTCCACGACATAGTTGTTGTCGTCATGGGTGATGGCGCCGATCGTGCAGGTCGCCTCGCAGGTGTTGCAGCGGATGCAGATCTCGGGGTCGATGAGGTGCTGCTTCAGCATGCCTGCTTCCTCCGCCACACTCGCCGGGCGCGGGCGGGCCCGCGCCCGGCGGTTGGTCAGTTCCAGATCTTCACATACTCGAAATGGCCGGGCTTGTTGTCGATGCCGACCTTCGGCGCCGCGATCCAGCAGGCATAGGCGCCCGCGGCATCGACCGGCTTCATCAGCCCGGTGATGTAGAGGTTGTCGTCCGCATTCGGCAGCCAGCGGTCATGGTTGGCGGCAAAGGTCGCGGCATCGATGACGCGGCCCTCCGGATCGGCATGGAGGCGCGAGAACTCGCCGATGCGCCGGTTGAAGGCGACATGCGGCAGGGTCAGGCGGAACTGGATGCCGGCCTTCTCGATCGCCTTGTTCCAACGGTTCACCCCGCCCTGGCAGTCCTGCACGTAGTCGTCGCGCAGCCGCATGTTGAGCGCCGAGAGCGCCGGCACCGCCTCCTGAGCAATCTGCCCGTCGATGCAGCGCAGCACGGGGTAGGTGGCGTCGAGCAGGCGGTGGTCGTCCTCGATCTTGTCCTCGCGGTAGCGGCCCTTCATCCCGGCATTGTAGGCATTGGCCGCATTGGTCGAGACCTCGTTGCCGAAGAGGTCGAGGGTCAGCGAGAAGTGCAGGTTCATCTTGCGCTGGAGCGTCGGCAGGTCGACGACGCCGAGCGCGCGGATGCGCTCCACATCCGTCGGGTCGCTGATGCCGGCCGCCTTCATCGCCTCGCAGGTCCGCTCGATGATGCGCTGCACGCCGGTCTCGCCGACGAACATGTGGTGCGCCTCCTCGGTCAGCATGAAGCGGCAGGTGCGGGAGAGCGGGTCGAAGCCCGACTGCGCCAGCGCCTCGAGCTGCATCTTGCCGTCGCGGTCGGTGAAAAAAGTGAACATGAAGAAGCTCACCCAGTCCGGCGTCGCCTCGTTGAAGGCGCCCAGCATGCGCGGGCTGTCGGCATTGCCGGAGCGGCGGTTCAGCAGCTCCTCCGCTTCCTCGCGCCCGTCCTTACCGAGGTATTTCTGCAGAAGGTAGACCATGGCCCAGAGATGCCGGCCCTCCTCCACATTGACCTGGAAGAGGTTGCGCAGGTCGTAGAGCGAGGGCGCGGTCTTGCCGAGATGCCGCTGCTGCTCGACCGAGGCGGGCTCGGTGTCGCCCTGGATCACCATCAGCCGGCGCAGCATGCCGCGATACTCGCCGGGGATCTCCTGCCAGGCGGGCTCGCCCTTGTGGTGGCCGAAGCCGATGAGGCGGTTCTCGACCTTCGGCGCCAGCAGGATGCCCCACTTGTACTCGGGCATCTTGACGTAGTCGAAGCGCGCCCAGCCCTTCGGGTCGACGCTGACGGCGGTGCGGAGATAGACCAGCGCCTCCTGGAAGCCCTCGGGGCCCATGTCCTTCCACCAGTCGATATAGCCGGGGTGCCAGGTCTCCAGCGCCTTCTTCACCCGCGCATCCTCGGCCAGGCCGACATTGTTCGGGATCAGGCCGTCATAGTCGACGTTCATTCCGTCGGGCATGTCTCGTTTCCTCGGATTTATACGCGGTTGCGGTCGAAGCTCGGCTGCACGCCGCTGCCGTAGAGCCTCAGCGCGCCCTGCTCGCCGACCGAGTTGGGCCGCTGGAAGATCCAGTTCTGCCAGGCCGTCAGCCGGCCGAAGATGCGCGTCTCCATCGTCTCCGGCCCGACGAAGCGGAGATTGGCCTCCATCCCCGTCAACGCATCGGGCGAGAAGCTGGCGCGCTCCTCCAGCATGATGCGGACCTCGTCCTCCCAATCCACCTCGTCATAGGCGAAGGTGACGAGGCCCATCGCCTCCGCATCCTCCGCCTCGATCGCACCGGTCCGGGCGCGGGCGGCGTCGAGGCTGGCGGGCTCGCCGTAGAAGCGCGCCTCCAGCCGGGTCAGGCCGTTCGCCATCGGATAGGCGCCGTGGTTGAGCGGCGAGAGGGCGAGCACGGCGCCGTGGCGCATCACGCTGCGGTCGGCGGCGAAGGCGAGCTCGGCCAGCGTGCCGGCGAAGCAGCTGCCGGGCTCGATCAGCGCAACGAGGCTGCGCGAGGTCATGTCGAGGCGCTTCAGCACGCGCTTCAGGTTCAGCCGGACCTCGCGGACGAACCAGTCGGAGGCGTAGACATCGAGGAAGGCGTCATGCGCGAGGACTTGGGGCCCGTCGCCCTCGGTCCGCAGTACCCAGAGGCCGATCTCCGGCTCGTTCAGGCGGAGATGCAGCATGGCGTCGTCCAGCTCGCGCGCCATCTGCAGCGGCCAGAAGCCGGCGGTCTTCGCGGCCTCCAGCGCCTCGGGCGGCGGGCCCTGCGGCGCGGTGACGGTGAGGACGGCCTGGCGCTTCGCCCGGTCGATGGCGACGGAGACGAAGCCGTAGCGCAGCGCATCCGCCTCGATCCGCCGCTCGAGCGGAGTGAGCGCGACGCCGCGCGCCTCCCGCGGCCGGTCGCTGCGGCTGGCGATCTCGGCGGCGCGCTGCATCACCCGGCCCTCCCAGGCGGAGGGCGGCACGACCTCGTCCACCAGCCGCCACTCGACGGCGCGCTTGCCACGCACCCCTTCCTCGGTGGAGCAGAAGACATCGGCCAGGTCGCGGCGGACCTTGCGCTTGTCGGTCACGCGCGTCAGCCCGCCGGTGCCGGGGAGGACGGCGAGCAGCGGCGTCTCCGGCAGGGAGACGGTGGAGCGGCGGTCGTCGATCAGCAGGATATGGTCGGTGGCGACGGCCAGCTCATAGCCGCCGCCCGCCGCGGTGCCGTTGATGGCGGCGAGGTAGCGCTGGCCGGAGTTCTCGCTGGCATCCTCGATGGCGCAGCGGGTCTCGTTGGTGAATTTGCAGAAGCCGACCTTGTGGCCGTGGCTCGACTTGCCGAGCATGCGGATATTGGCGCCGGCGCAGAAGACATTCTCCTTGCCGGAGCGGATGACGACGGCGCCCACCTCCGGGTGCTCGAAGCGAAGCCGCTGCACGGCGTCCGCCAGCTCGATGTCGACGCCGAGGTCGTAGGAGTTGAGCTTCAGCTCATAGCCCTCGAAGAGGCCGCCCGCCGGGTCCACATCCATGACGAGCTGGGCGACGGGGCCGTCGAATTGCAGCCGCCAATGGCGGTAGCGGCTCGGATCGGTCTGGAAGTCGATCATGGACGCGCCTCTCCCTCGGGGCTTATGGCTGCTATATAATGCACAGGCCGGACATTAAGCAAGTGTATATGCATTATAATGCCTCGTGCAGGCCGAAGAGCCGCGCGGCGAAGTCCTGCACGGCGGCGAGCACCGCCTCCGGCGCCTCCTGATGGGGGGCGTGGCCGATGCCGGGGAGCAGCAGCGCCTCCACCGGGCAATAGGCCTCCCGCTCGATGGCCTGGACCTGCTCCGGCGTGCCGTAGGGGTCCGCCTCGCCCTGGATCACCAGGATGGGCACGCGGATATGGGCGACATCCGGCTGCAGGTCGAAGACGTGCGGGAAGTCCGGATGCAGCCAGGTGTCGTTCCAGCCGAGGAATGCCGCCTCCGGGTCGCGGTGGTGGCGGGCGAGGCGGGCGCGCAGGTCGTCCTCCTCCCAGCGCTGGCGGGCGGCGCGGATGGCCGGCAGCGCGCCATCCTCGACGAAGACATGCGGGGCGAGCAGCACGAGGCCCCTCACCCGCTGGTCCTGGTGCGAGCCGGCATGGATGACGGCGATGGAGCCGCCATCGGAATGGCCGAGCAGGATGCAGCGGCGGATGCCGGTGGCGTCCAGCACCCGCGGCAGCACCTCCCGCCCCTCGCGCTGCATGGCATCCAGCGGGCGCGGCAGGGCGATGCCGTCCGACTGTCCGTAGCCGAAGCGGGAGAAGGCCATGACGCCGCAGCCGGTCGCGGCCGCCAGCCGCTCCGGGAATTCGCGCCAGAGGGAGAGGCTGCCGAGCCCCTCATGCAGCAGCAGGATGGTCGGTGCCGCCTCGGGCCCCTTCCCCCACCAGGCGGCTTCCAGCGCACCCTCGGCGAGCTCGATCCTCATGGCGCGCGCAGCTTGAAGCGCTGGATCTTGCCGGTCGCGGTCTTGGGCAGCTCCTCCAGCACCTCCACCCAGCGCGGATAGGCCCAGGGGCCGGCGCGGGACTTGGCGGTGTCGCGCAGCGCGTCGAACAGGTTGTCCTCGGCGGCGTCGGGCTTGAGCACGACGAAGGCCTTGGGCTTCACCAGGCCATCGGCATCCTCCTCGCCGATGACGGCGGCTTCCTGCACCGCGGGGTGGGCCATCAGCGCCGCCTCCACCGCGAAGGGGGAGACCCAGATGCCGCTCACCTTGAACATGTCGTCGGCGCGGCCCTGGTAGCGGTAGAAGCCATCCGCCTCACGGACGTACTGGTCGCCGGTGCGGGTCCACTCGCCCTCGAAGGTGCGGCGCGTCTTGGCACGCTGGTTCCAGTAGCCCTCGGCCGCCGAGGGGCCGCGGACCAGCAGCTCGCCGATCTCGCCATCCGCCACCTCGCGCCCGGCCTCATCCACGATGCGGAGCTCGTAGCCGGGCACGGCGAGGCCGGTGGTGCCGTAGCGGATCGCCTCCGGCCGGTTGCTGACGAAGATGTGGAGCATCTCGGTGGAGCCGATGCCGTCGAGGATGTCGCAGCCGGTCTGCTCGCGCCAGCGCAGGCCGATCTGCTCCGGCAGCGCCTCGCCGGCCGAGATGCAACAGCGCAGCCGGTCGGAGCCGGCGCCGCGGCCGAGCTCGCCCTGGGCCAGCAGCGCCGCGTAGAGGGTCGGCACGCCGCAGAAGATGCTTGGGCTGTGGCGGCTCATGACATCGAGCACGGCGGCAGGCGTCGGGCGGTCCGGGAGGAGGAGGCTGGCGGCGCCGACCGCCATGGGGAAGGTCATCGCATTGCCGAGGCCGTAGGCGAAGAAGAGCTTGGCGGCGGAGTAGACCAGGTCGTCCGGACGGATGCCGAGGACCTGGGCGCCATAGGTCTCGGCCGTGGCGCGGAGGCTGGCATGGACATGCTTCACCCCCTTCGGCGCCCCGGTGGAGCCGGAGGAGTAAAGCCAGAAGGCGACCTCGCCCGGGCTGGCCGGCACCGGCTGGGCGAGCGGCTGGCCCTCGGCGAGGAAGCCGTCGAGGCTCAATGTGCCGGGCGGCAGGTCCCCCTCCCCCGCCACCAGCAGCAGGAGCGGCGGCGTCGCGGCCAGCGCCGGGGCGAGCGCGGGCAGCAGCGACGCCGCGGCGCAGACGGCGGCGGCGCGGCTGTCGGCGAGCATATAGGCGAGCTGCTCCGGCGGCAGCAGGGTATTGACCGGCACCGGGACCACGCCGGCCCGCAGCGCGCCCCAAAAGACGACCGGGAAATCGACCGTGTCCGGCATCAGCATCAGCAGCCGGCTCTCGCGGGCGATGCCGGCCGCCTGGAGGCTGCCCGCGAAGCGCGCGCTGGCCTCGGCGAGGGCGGCATAGGTAAGGCTGCGCGAGGAGTCGGTGAAGGCGGTGGCGCCGCCCCGCCCCTCGGCCAGGTGGCGGTCGAGGAACCAGCTCACCGCATTGCCGCTTGCGTCCATCTCCGTCCTCCCGGATTGTTATGGACCGAAAGGATATCGCTTCCCAAGGGTCGGTTTCCTGCACTATCCTGCATGCGAACGCCGCCGCAAGTGTGGAATGCCGGTGGTGGGGGCGGTTCCTGGTGCCGGGTTGCCCATGCGATGGTGCCGCCCGACGACAATCATTCGGAGGACCGACGCCATGAACGCTCCCGTTTCCGTCTCCGAGGCCTCGGACTGGAGCCGCTACGCCGCCGGCGCCATGGTCGAGACCTTCGCCGATGCCGTGCTGGCGGGCGGGGCGCGCACCCCCTTCACCGACCTCAACGGGGCGCTGGCCGCCATCTCGCCGACCGACCTTGGCATCCATGCGGCGCGGGCGGCGGTGGCGCGGGCCGGGATCGACCCGAAGCGGATCGGCACCACCGTCGCCGGCAACTGCACCCAGGCGAGCTTCGATGCGCTCTTCTTCGCCCGCCATATCGGCCTCTATGCCGGCATGGCGGATGACCGGCCGGCGCATGCGGTGCACCGCCTCTGCACCACCGGCTTCGAGGCGATCGCGCAGGCGGCGCGGGCGACGAGCCTGGGCCAGGTCGATGTGGCGCTCGCCGTCGGGACGGAGAGCATGAGCCGCTCGCCGGTCGCCAGCTACACCTCGCGCGGCGGCTTCGCGCTCGGGCAGGTGGAGTTCAAGGACTTCCTCTGGGAGGCGCTCTACGACACCGGCTGCTCGACCGCGATGGGCGGGACGGCGGAGAACCTCGCCCGGCTGCACGGCATCAGCCGTGCGGAGACGGATGCCTATGCGGCGGCGAGCTTCGCCCGGGCGCTCGAGGCGCAGGCGGCGGGGCGGCTCGGCGAGGAGATCGCGCCCATCGCCGACGCCGTGTTCGAGGGGCCGGGGCTCAAGCCGCGGCGGCTGAAGCTGCCGCGCAAGGTCGATGCCGTCTCGGCCGACAGCCATATCCGGCCGACGCCGATCGAGGTGCTGGCGAAGCTCTCCCCGGTCTTCGGCGGGGTGCAGACGGGGGGCAACAGCAGCGCCATCGTCGATGGCGCGGCGGCCGTGGTCGTCACCACGGGCAAGGTGGCGGCGGAAGGCGGGGCGGTGCCGCTCGGGCGCGTGGTCGCCGCCGCCGCGGCGGGCGTGCCGGCGGAGGTGATGGGCATCGGCCCGGTGCCGGCCGCCATCGCGCTCCTGCGGAAGCTCGGGCTCGGCATCGAGGAGATCGACCTCTTCGAGATCAACGAGGCCTTCGGCGCGCAGGCGGAGGCCGTCCGGCGCGCGCTCGGCGTGTCGCATGACCGGTTCAACGTGAATGGCGGGGCGATCGCCTTCGGCCATCCACTCGCGGCGACCGGCGTGCGCTGCGTGCTGTCGCTGGCGATGGAGCTGAAGCGGCGCGGGCTGAAGCGCGGCATCGCCGGCGCCTGCGCGGGCGGCGGGCAGGGCATGGCGGTGCTGGTGGAGGTCGGGTGAGCGACTTCGCCCGCCGCTTCCTCGTCCATTGGAATGATTGCGATCCGGCGCGGATCGTCTTCCATGCCAATTTCATCCGCTGGATGGATGAGGGCTTCACCGACATGACGCGCGCGCGCGGCGTGGATTTCCGCGCGCTCGCCGAGGCTGACCCGCATTTCCGCGGCTCGCCCCTGGTCGACCTGCGCTGCGGCTTCCGCTCCCCGGCACGCTTCGGCGATATGCTGGAGCACAGGATCGCGCCGCCGGCCTTCTCCGGCGGGCGGTCCTTCCGGTTGACGCATCGCTTCCTCCTCGAGGACGGGACGCTGGTCGCCGAGGGCGAGCAGACGCGCATCTGGGGAAGGGACGAGGGACAGGGGCTCAGGGCGGTGGAGATGCCGGAGGAGATCGCGGCGCGGCTGGCCGGATAGCGGCTTGCCGCCAGGTGCCTTGGGGCCGACCCTGGCACCCGTTCATGTCTGACTGGAGGGACGGCATGCCTGAACTCATCCGCATAGGCCCGCTGGAACTCCGTTTCCTGCGCAGCAAGTACGATACCGGCGGCAGCCTCGACATGTTCGAGATGGTGGTGCCGCCGACCGGGCGGATGCCCGTGCCGCACTACCACCGCGACTGGGACGAGACGGTCTATGGCCTCGAGGGCACCGTCACCTTCACGGTGGACGGCACCGCCCACGCAATCGGCCCGGGCGACACGCTGTTCATCCCCCGTGGCGTCGTGCACGGCTTCGACAACCGGAGCGGGGCGGTTGCGACCTGCCTCAGCGTGCTGACGCCCGGCGTGCTTGGTCCCGACTACTTCCGCGAGCTCGCGGCGCTGGTCGCAGCCGGCCCGCCGGATGCGGCGAAGCTCCGCGAGATCATGCTGCGCCACGGCCTGGTTCCTGCCTGACAGGCGGGAACTGGGCCGAGCCGCGCTACCCGGCCACGACCCAGGGCATCTCCAGCGCGCCGAGGCCGAGCGGCCGGTCCCCCTCGATCCGCACCCGCTGCAACGCGTCGGCCGGGGCGCCGGTGTGGAGCACCGCGCGGTTGTCCCAGAGGATCAGGTCGCCCGGTTGCCAGGCATGGCGCCAGGTGACGGAGGGCGCGGTCGCGGCGGCAAAGAGCGCGGCGAGCAGCCGGTCGCTCTCGCCCGCGGGCAGGTTCAGGATGCGCCGGGTGAAGGCGGGGTTGACGAAGAGCGCCCCCTCCCCCGTCACCGGGTGGCTGCGGATGACGGGGTGCTCGGCGAGGCGCCCGTGATGCGCGTGCTCGGCGCGGAGTTCCTCGGCGCGACGACGGAGGCCAGGGGGCAGCAGCGCCAGCGCCGCGCGCTGGTCGGCGAAGGCGATCTCCGTCGCTTCGGCAGCCGGCGCATGGGCAAGGCAGGCGAGGCTCGGCTCCGCCTCATGGGTGTGGTCGGCATGCCAGGCGGCGCCGGGAGGGGCCTCGCCCTCCGGAATGCCGGTGACGACGCGGAGCGCGGGCGGCAGCAGCATGCTGCGGCGGTCGAGCAGCGGCGCCTCCACCGCGGCGAGGCCGGCGGCGAAGCTGGATTGCGCCGCGGGACTCAGGCGCTGGCCACGGAACAGCAGCACGGCATGCTCGAGGAAGGCGCCGTGAATGACCTCGAGGGTCGGTCCATCAAGCGGGGAAGCGAGGTCGAGGCCGGTTACCTCGGCGGCGAAGGCCGGGTAGAGGGCGTGGATCTGCATGGGGAGGTGGTTCCGCGAAGAGGGTGAGGAAAGGGCCGCGCGTCAGCGTCGACAGCGCATTCGCTCGTTCCCCGGCCCTCGGCGCCGCCCAATTTCACGCATTTTCCTGTTGGTCATGGCGCTTATCCACGATCCGACTTGGACATAATGGACATTGCACGGCAGGACGCAAGGATGATTCCGTCACGATGCGGCGTTCATCTCGGCGGAAGTTGGTTGAATTCACCGATCAGGAATTGTTAGTCATGGGTCATGAGCCGAGAGGAGCCGGAGGCTGCCATGTCCCACCCCCTCGCCCGCCGCGTGCTGCCTGGCCTCGCCCTGGGATTGGCCGCGCCGGCCCGGGCTCAGGGCGCGAGCCCGCTGCTGAATGTCAGCTACGACCCGACGCGGGAATTCTACCGAGCCTACAACGCCGCCTTTGTCGAGCACTGGAGGGTGAAGTCGGGCCAGGCGGTGCGGGTGAACACGTCGCATGGCGGCTCGGGGCGCCAGGCGCGGGCGGTGATCGACGGGCTGGCAGCGGATGTCGTCACCCTCGCCCTCGCCTACGACATCGACGAGATCGCCGCGCGGGGGTTGATCGGGCGGGACTGGCAGAAGCGGCTGCCGGAGAACAGCGCGCCCTATACCAGCACCATCCTCTTCCTCGTCCGGAAGGGGAACCCCAAGGCGATCCGCGACTGGGGCGACCTGGTGAAGCCGGGCGTCGGGGTCGTCACGCCCAACCCGAAGACCTCCGGCGGGGCACGGTGGAACTACCTCGCGGCCTGGGCCTGGGCGCGGCGGAATGCCGGGAGCGATGCGGGGGCGGCGGAGTATCTCGGGCGGCTGCTGCGCAACGTGCCGGTGCTGGATACGGGGGCGCGCGGGTCGACGACCAGCTTCGTGCAGCGGGCGCAGGGCGACGTGCTGCTCGCCTGGGAGAACGAGGCGCATCTCGCCTTCGCCGAATTCGGCGAGGGAGGGTTCGAGATCGTCGTGCCGAGCCTCTCCATCCTCGCCGAGCCGCCGGTCGCCGTGGTCGACCGCAATGTGGAGCGGCGCGGGACGCGGGCGGTGGCGGAGGCCTATCTCGGGCATCTCTACTCGGCCGAGGCGCAGGCGCTGGCGGCGCGCCATCATTACCGGCCGCGCGACAGGGCGGCGCTGGCGGCGGCACGGGCGACCTTCCCCGACCTGCCGCTGGTGACGGTGGATGCCGAGTTCGGCGGATGGGCGGAGGCGCAGCGGGCGCATTTCGCCGACGGAGGCAGCTTCGACCGGCTGTACCAGCCGGGGCGATGAGGCGGCGGGCAGCGCTGCCGGGCTTCGGCCTCGCCCTCGGGGTGACCTGGCTGTGGCTGGGGCTGATCGTGCTGGTGCCGCTGTCGGCGCTGGTGCTGCGGCCCTGGGAGTTGGGGCTCGCCGGCGTCTGGGCGAGCGTCACCGAGCCGCGGGTGCTGGCGGCGCTCAGGCTCTCCTTCGGGGCGGCGCTGGTGGCGGCGCTGGTCGACCTGCCGCTCGGGCTGCTGGTCGCCTGGGTGGTGGTGCGCTACCGCTTCCCCGGGCGACGGGTGCTGGATGCGGCGATCGACCTGCCCTTCGCCCTGCCGACGGCGGTGGCGGGGCTGGCGCTCACCGCGCTCTATGCGCCGAATGGCTGGCTCGGGGCGCCGCTGGCGGCGATGGGGGTGACGGTGGCCTTCACCCCGGTCGGCGTCGCGGTGGCGCTGGCCTTCGTCGGCCTGCCCTTCGTCGTGCGGATGGTGGAGCCGGTGCTGCGCGACCTGGAGCCGGAGGCGGAGGAAGCCGCGGCCGTGCTGGGGGCGACGCGCTGGCAGGCCTGGCGGCGCGTGGTGCTGCCGGCGCTGGGGCCGGCGCTGGTCTCCGGCGTGGCGCTCGCCTTCGCCCGGGCCGTGGGGGAGTATGGCAGCGTGATCTTCATCGCCGGCAACCGGCCGATGGAGAGCGAGATCGCGCCCTTGCTGATCGTCGCCAGGCTCGAGCAGTACGACTATGCCGGGGCGGCGGCGCTCGGGCTCGCCATGCTGCTGCTGTCCTTCGCCTGCCTGCTGGTCTTCGCGGCGATGCAGCGGCGGCTGCGGCGGGGGATGGCGTGAGCGCCTCCGCTCCCGGGCGCCTGGGCGTCGCGCGGCCGCGCCGGCCGACCGAGGAGCCGGCTTGGCTGCGCTGGGCGCTGTGCCTGCTGGCGGTGGCGCTGCTCGGCCTCTTCCTGCTGCTGCCGCTGGTCGCGGTCTTCGCCGAGGCGCTGCGGCGTGGCGTGGGGCCGGCCGTCGCCGCGCTTCGCGACCCGGATGCGCTGGCGGCGGTGCGGCTCACCCTGCTGGTCGCGGCGATCGCGGTGCCGGTCAACCTGGTGGGCGGCGTGGCGGCGGCCTGGGCGATCGCCAAATTCGACTTCCCCGGCAAGCGGGTGCTGACGGTGCTGATCGAGCTGCCCTTCTCGGTCTCGCCGGTGATCTCGGGGCTTGTCTACGTGCTGGTCTTCGGGGCGCAGGGCTGGCTCGGGCCCTGGCTCGAGGAGCGGGGCGTGCAGGTGGTCTTCGCCCTGCCGGGCCTGGTGCTGGCGACGATCTTCGTCACCTTCCCCTTCGTGGCGCGGACGCTGATCCCGCTGATGCAGGACCAGGGGCGGACGGAGGAGGAGGCGGCGGCGACGCTCGGCGCGGATGGGTGGCAGATGTTCCGGCACGTGACGCTGCCGAACGTCCGCTGGGCGCTGCTCTCCGGCGTGCTGCTGTGCAATGCGCGGGCGATGGGGGAGTTTGGGGCGGTGTCGGTCGTCTCCGGCCATGTGAGGGGGGAGACCAACACCATGCCGCTGCATGTCGAGATCCTCTACAACGAGTACCAGTTCGTCGCGGCCTTCGCGGTGGCCGGCCTGCTGGCGCTGCTGGCGCTGGTGACGCTCGCCGCCAAGGCGGTGCTGGAGCGGGCGGAGTGATCGAGGTCACAGGGTTGCATCTGCGCTACGGCGGGGTGGCGGCGCTGGATGGGGTGGAGCTCGCCCTGCGGCCGGGCGAGTTCGTGGCACTTCTCGGGGCCTCGGGGAGCGGGAAGACGACGCTGCTGCGGAGCTTGGCCGGGCTCGAATTCCCGGCTGCCGGGCAGGTGCGGATCGATGGGCGGGACATGGCGCAGGTCCCGGCGCGGGAGCGGGGGATCGGCTTCGTCTTCCAGAACTACGCGCTGTTCCGGCACATGACGGTGTTCGAGAACATCGCCTTCGGGCTCAGGATCAAGCCGCGTCGGCTGCGGCCGGGGGGCGCCGAGATCGGGCGGCGGGTGGAGGAGCTGCTGGCGCTCGTGCGCCTGCCGGGGATGGGCGGGCGCTACCCGGACCAGCTTTCGGGCGGGCAGCGGCAGCGCGTGGCCCTCGCCCGGGCGCTGGCCATCGAGCCGCGCGTGCTGCTGCTCGACGAGCCCTTCGGCGCGCTGGATGCCAAGGTGCGCAAGGAGCTGCGGCACTGGCTGCGCGGGCTGCACGACCGGCTGGGGCTGACGAGCCTCTTCGTCACCCATGATCAGGACGAGGCGCTCGAGCTCGCCGACCGGGTGGCGGTGATGCGCGACGGGCGCGTCGTGCAGTTCGACACGCCGGAGGCGCTGCTGGCGGCGCCGGCGGATGCCGGGGTGGCGGGCTTCCTCGGCGATGCGGTGCCCGTGGAGTGCGAGGTGCGCGGGGGGCAGGCCTGGTTCGCGGCGCTGCCGCCGGTCGCCGTCGAGGGGGTGGCGGAGGGGAAGGGCATCGCCTTCCTCCGCCCGGTCGACCTGCTGGCAGAGCCGGGGGCGGGCGAGGCGAGGGTCGCGGCGGCGCGGCAGGATGGGCACGGGGTGCGGCTGACGGTCGAGGCCGGGGAGGTGCTGCTCGAGGCGGTGCCCTCCCCCGGTTGGATGCCGCAGCGGGGGGAGGCATGCCGGGTTACGGTCGTCGCGGCACGGGTGTTCCCCCGCCAGGATGGCGCGGGCCGCGCCTGACCGACCCGCTCAATCGACCCTGGCGCCGGTCGCGCGGACGATCGGCACCCAGCGGTCGATCTCGGAGGCGATGAAGGCGCGGGTGCGCTCCGGCGTCATTCCCTCGGGGATGGTGTTGCCGAGGCCGACCAACCGGTCCCGCACGGTGGGCTCGCGCAGCGCCTGGGCAACCTGCTCGTACAGGAACTGCCGGATCGCCGCCGGGGTGCCGAGGGTCGTCGACCAGGGTGTCCAGGTGGTCGCCTGGTAGGCGCCGAGGCCGGCCTCGGCGCTGGTCGGCAGGTCGGGGGCGAGCGGGGAGCGCTCGGGGGTGGCGATGACGAGGCCGCGCACGGTGCCGGCCTTCAGCGGCTCGGCGAGGAAGGAGATGGTGTCGGCCTGGAAGGCGGTCCGCCCGGCAGCGAGGTCGGTGAAGGCGGCGGCGGAGCCGCGATAGGGCACGTGCTGCGCCTGCACGCCCAGCAGCTGCAGCAGCATGGCGCCGGCGATATGCCCGGTGGTGCCGTTGCCGGAGGAGCCGTAGTCGTACCGGCCCGGGTTGGCCTTCAGCAGGGCGGCGAATTCCGCGAGCGTCCGCACCGGCAGGGCGGGATGCACCGCGACGGCGATGGCCGAATGGCTGGAGATCGTGATGTGGTCGAGGCCGGTCAGCGGATGGACCTTGAGGCGTTCGCCGTAGAGGCCGATGTTCAGCGCATGCGAGCCGAGCGCCCCGACCAGCAGCGTGTAGCCGTCGGGCGGCGAGGCGGCGACGGCCTCCGCCGCCACGGTGCCGCCGCCGGAGGGGCGGTTCTCCACCAGAAATTGCTGGCCGAGTTGCGCGCCGAGCTGGCCCGCGACCAGGCGCGCATTGAGGTCGGCATTGCCGCCCGGGGCCAGCGCGACGATGACCCGCACCGGACGGCTCGGGTAGTCGGTGCCCGGCGCCCTCGGCTGGGCCTGGGCCGCGCCGATGGCGAGCGCCGCCAGCGCGGCCGCGATCCATGCTTTCATTGCCGCCCGTCCTCCCCAGCCCTTGGCCTACCCGATGCCGTGCTCCAGCACGCCGACCCGCTCCACCTCCAGCCGCATCCGGTCGCCTGGGCGGAGGTAGCGCGGCGGCGAGCGGAAATGCCCCGAGCCGGCGGGCGTGCCGGTGGCGATCACGTCGCCCGGCTGCAGTGCCATGAAGCGCGAGACATAGGCGATGAGCGCGGCGACGCTGAAGATCAGGTCGCGCGTATTGCCCTCCTGCACCAGCTCGTCGTTCAGCCAGCAGCGCAGGCCGAGCTGCCAGGGCTCGCCCACCTCCTCGGCGGTGACGAGCCAGGGGCCGAGCGGGCAGAAGCCGTCCAGCCCCTTGGCGAAGCTGGTCATCGGCAGCGGCTGGTCGAACTGGAATTCGCGGGCCGAAAGGTCGTTCAGCACGGTGTAGCCGGCGACATGGTCGAGCGCCGTGCCCTCGCCGACCTGCCAGGCGGTGCGGCCGATGACGACGCCGAGCTCCACCTCCCAGTCCGGCTTGGTGACGGAGGGCGGGATGCGCACCACGGCGCCCGGGCCGCAGACCGAGGAGGTGGGCTTGAGGAAGAGCCGCGGCGCGGTGAGGGCGGGGCCGCCGACCTCCTTCGCATGCTCGGCATAGTTGCGGCCGACGCCGATGATCTTGCCGGGCAGCAGCGGGGCGCGGAGCGCGACCGCCGCGAGCGGCCGGCGGAGCGCGGCGTTTTCCGGCCGGGCCGCGAAGGCGAGCGCCCGGCCGGCGGCGACCAGCGCCGCCTCGCCCGCGGCGAGCAGGCCGAGCATCGTCCCGGGCAGCCGCTCCGGCGCCTGGCCGGCGGCGGCGCGGGCGGCATCGAGCGCGGGCTGCAGGGGCACCACGGCGTCGCCAAGCACGGCGCCGATCAGCCCCGCGCCATCGACCTCGAAGCTTGCCAGGCGCATCTCAGGCGGCCAGGGCGGCGTAGTCGAGCGTCGCCATCACCTGGACCCGGAGGATGAATCGCGGCTCGTCGGCGGCATAGTCGGCGACGGCGTTGTGGGTGGTGCCGATATTGTCCCAGATCAGCAGGTCGCCCGGCGCCCAGGCATGGCCGTAAAGGTATTTCGGCTGCGACTGGTGGCGGAACAGGTATTCCAGCAGGGCGTCGCTCTCGCCCCGCTCCAGCCCCTCGATATGCATGGCATAGCCGGGGTTGCAGTAAAGCACGCGGCGGCCGGTGATCGGGTGGATGCGGAAGACCGGTTGCGGCACGGGCGGCTTCTTCGCCAGCTGCGCCGGGGTGAGCGGGCCGCGGATGCTGCCGGGGCGCTGGCGCATCATGTCCCAGAACTTGCCGAAGTCATGGATGGCGACCCGGCCCTCGAGGCGCTCCACCACCTCGGCCGGCAGGTCGTCATAGGCGGCGTGCATGTTGCGGAACTGCGTGCTGCCGAGCGGCCGGCCGTCGCGCACGGGCACGCGCTTGGCGTGCAGCACGTTGGCCAGCGCGATCTCGGTCGAATAGGACATGTCGGTATGCCAGCCCTGGCCCGCATCGTTCAGCCCGAGCGGCCTGCCCTCGGCATCCCTCTCGTTCGAGAGGATCATGACCTCCGGATGGCCGGGGGCATGGAACAGGTTGGCGACGTTCACCTCGAGGTCGCCGAAGCGGCTGCCGAAGGCTGCAAGCCGGGGCGCGTCGAGGTCCTGGCCCGGGAAGCAGAGCACACCGTACTGGCCGAGCGCCCGCAGGATGGTCCGGTGGTCGGCAGGCGGGAGCGGCTGCGCCAGGTCGATGCCCTCGACCCGGGCGCCGAGCCCGGCATTGTTCGGCGTGATCCGCATGGCCTTCCCTCCCGGCTTGCAGGGAGGGTCGGACGGCCGGCCCGCCGCGTCAACCTCGGCGCGGCGGGGGAGCCCCCGGGCCCGCCGGGTCAGCCCTTGACGTCCATCGCCTGGCGCAGCCCGTCGCTCAGCAGGTTGAAGCAGATGGAGGTGACGAAGATGCAGGCGCCGGGCAGCACCGCGACCCAGGGCTGGACGTAGATGGCGGTGCGGAGCGTGTTCAGCATGAGGCCCCATTCCGGCTCGGGCGGCTTGGTGCCGAGGCCGAGGAAGCTGAGGCCGGAGGAGAGGATCATGCAGACGCTGATCAGCCCGGTCGCATAGACGAAGATCGGGCCGAGCACGTTGCCGAGCACATGCACGCGGACGATGGTGAAGCCGGAGGCGCCGGAGGCCCGCGCGGCGTCGACGAAGTCGAGGTTGCGGACGCCCTGGGTCACGCTTTCCGCCACGCGGATGATCTGGGGCACGAAGACCAGCGTCAGCGAGAGGATGGCGTTGAAGATGCCCGCGCCGAGCGCCCCCGAGATGGCCACGGCCAGCAGCACCGAGGGGAAGGCGTAGAACACGTCGGTGACGCGCATGATCGCCATGTTCACGCGGCCGCCGACGAAGCCGGCTGTGACGCCGAGGGTGGTGCCGATGACGAAGGCAAGCGCCACGGGCACGATCCCCATGAACCAGGAAAGGCGGCCGCCATAGAGCAGGCGGGTCACGATGTCGCGCCCCAGCTCGTCGGTGCCGAGCGGGTAGTTCGGCGTGCCGATGCCCCGCAGGCGGCGGATCATGCTGCCCTGGTAGGGGTCGTGCGGGGCGAGCAGCGGGGCGAAGACGATCGCCAGCAGCATCAGCAGCAGGATGGCGGCGCAGGCGATCGTCACCGGGTCCCGCCGGACGCGCCTGAAGACGCCGGCCCAGTAGCCCTGTGAGCGGACGGGTGCCTGCTTCCGCTGGATGGCAAGCTCGGCCTCGGCGGCCGTCGGGGTGGTGGCTGTGCTCATCTCCAGGCCCTCCTCAGGCGCGCTTGATGCGGGGGTCGAGGGCGGTCTGGACCAGGTCGACCAGCAGGTTGAGGGCGACGAAGAACATCGCCAGCACCAGGATTGTGCCCTGGAGCACCGGCAGGTCGCGCTGGAAGATGGCGCTGTTCAGCAGCAGGCCTGTCCCCGGCCAGGAGAAGACGGTCTCGACCAGGATGGAGCCGCCCATCAGGTAGCCGAGCTGCAGGCCCATCACCGCCAGCGCATTGGGTGCTGCATTCTTGACGACATGGCGAAAGATGCCGAGCCGCGTCAGCCCCTTGCCGCGCAGCGCGGTGATGAATTCCTGGTTCATGATCTCGGCGACGATGCCGCGCACGGTGCGCGTGACGATGCCCATCGGGATGACGGAGAGGGTGATGGTCGGCAGGACCAGGTGCCTGATGTGGTCCCAGTCCCAGCCCCAGTCGGAGGAGCCGCCGGGGCCGGCGCCCATCGCCGGCAGCCAGTTGAGCTGCACCGAGAAGATGACGACCATCACCATCCCCAGCCAGTAATGGGGCACCGAGACGCCGGCGACGGCGAGGCCGGTGGCGCCGCGGTCGATCGCCGAGCCGCGGAAGGTGCCGGCGAGGCCGCCCAGGATGCAGCCGAGGACGAAGCCGAGGCCGGAGGCGCAGACGGCGAGCATCAGCGTGTTGCCGATGGCGGAGCGGAGATCGGCCCAGACCGGGCGGCCGGTGGCGAGCGAGCGGCCGAGGTCGCCCACTACGACCTTCGAAAGCCAAAGGCCGAACTGGACGGGGAGCGGCTGGTCGAGCCCGTAGTCGCGGCGGACCTGCTCGACCACATCGGCCGGCGCGTCGGGCGGCACGATGGCGTTGATCGGGTCGCCGGGGGCGATCTGCACCAGCATGAAGCAGACGAAGCCGACGGCGAGCGCGATGGGGACCGCGTAGAGGATGCGGCGAGCCAGGTAGAGGATCATGCGCGCCGCCTCGTGGCGGCAGGCGGGGTCTCGGTGCCGAGGGGCATCGGTGGTGGTCTCCCGGTCGTCCTCCCGGGTGATGCAAGGGGCGCGCCAAAGGGGCGGGGCACGGCGCGGCAACGGCGGGGCGGGCGCTGCGCAGGAAGGGGGCAGAGTGCCTGCGGGCTGGGCTTAGGCGGAAATTAAGGGGAAGCGGGGAGAGTGCCGCCATCGGAGCGGCAGGCATGGCGGGCAAGGGCAGGAAGGACGGCGTCACCATCGTCATCCGCAAGGAGGAGGCGGGCGAGCACGGCCATCATGGCGGCGCCTGGAAGGTCGCCTATGCCGATTTCGTCACGGCGATGATGGCCTTCTTCCTGCTGATGTGGCTGCTCAACGCCACCTCGGAGGAGCAGCGGCGCGGCCTCGCCGACTTCTTCTCGCCGAACAACGTGCTGGCGCGGGCCAACTCGGGCAGCGGGCAGCCCTTCGGCGGCAAGACGCCGCATGCGGATGGAGCCTCGGTCTCCGACAACGGAGCGGTGCGGGTGGAGCGGGGGCAGGCGCCCTTCACCCTCGATATCGAGGAGGATGGGGAGGTGCCGGCGCCGCCGCCCTCCCCGCCCCTGCCGCCGCGGCCGGACCAGATGGAGGTGCCGCATGCGGCGCAGCCCGATACCGCCGCCATCCCCGATGCGGCGCTGCGCGAGGAGCTGGCGAAGCGGGAGCGCGTCGCACTCGAGCGGGCGGCGGAGGACATCCGCGCCGCGGTGCGCGACGACCCGGCGCTGGCGGAGCTCGCGCGGCAGCTCGTCGTTGAGCAGGTGCCGGAGGGCCTGCGCATCCAGATCCTGGATGCCGAGCGGCGGCCGATGTTCGCGGCCGGAAGCGCGGTGCCGAACGAGCGGGCGCGGGCGCTGATGCAGGCGGTGGTGCGGGTGGCGGCAAGGCTGCCGAACGGGCTCGCCATCGCCGGGCATACGGATGCGACGCCTTTCCGCGGCGGCGAGCGGAGCAACTGGGAGCTCTCGGCCGAGCGGGCCAATGCGGTGCGGCGCCTAATGGTGGAGGGCGGCATCGCCGAGGGGCGGCTGCAGAGCGTCACCGGCCATGCCGAGCGGGACCTGCTGCTGCCGGGCGAGCCGGCCAACCCGGCGAACCGGCGCGTCGCCATCACCCTGCTGCGGCAGCTGCCGGAGAGCGCCGCGCGATGACGACAATCGGCAGGCTCGTCTTCCTCCTGGTCTGCGTCTTCGGCGGCTATGTGATCGCGGGCGGCAAGTTCGACATCATCCTGCATGCGCTGCCGCATGAGATGGTCATCATCGGCGGTGCGGCGGTCGGCGCCTTCGTCATGTCGAACAGCGTGCACGACATCAAGCATGTGCTCGGCGGCTTCGGCAAGATCGTCAAGGGCGGGCGCTTCCACAAGGCGGAGTTCCTCGAGCTGCTCGCGCTGCTCTACTTCTTCGTCCGCCTCGCCCAGCAGAAGGGGGCGATGGCGCTGGAGCCGCATATCGAGAAGCCGGAGGAAAGCGCGGCCTTCCAGAAATTCCCCAAGATCGCCCGCGACAAGGTCGCGGTGGCGATGATCTGCGACTACCTGCGGATGGTCGGCATGAATGCCGACGACCCGCATCAGATCGAGGACATCATGGCGCGCGAGCTGAAGAAGCTGCGGGAGGAGCAGATGCATGCCTCCCACTCCATGCGGTCGATCGCCGATGCGCTGCCGGCGCTCGGCATCGTCGCCGCGGTGCTAGGCGTCATCAAGACCATGGCGAGCATCGACCAGCCGCCGGCGGTGCTGGGCAGGATGATCGGCGGCGCGCTGGTCGGAACCTTCCTCGGCATCCTCCTCGCCTATGGGGTGATGGGCCCGATGGCGGCGCGGCTGAAGGGCATCGTCGAGGAGGACTGCAAGTCCTACGAGGTGATTCGCGCCGTGCTGGTCTGCCACCTGCACGGCAACGCGCCGCAGGTGGCGGTGGAGGCGGGGCGGAAGACGGCCCCGAGCCACAGCATGCCGACCTTCCAGGAGCTCGAGGGGGTGCTGCAGGAGCTGCAGATCGCTTGACCGCTGCAGGCGGCGCGGGCATCGGTGCGGGCATGGACACCGCGCATTCGCCCTATCACGAGCATCTCGGCATCGCGGTCGAGGAATGGCGGGAGGGCTATGCGCGGCTGGTCTGCGCAACGGCGCCCTTCCATGCCAATCGCTCGGGCATCGTGCATGGCGGGCTGCTGCTCTCGATGGTCGACCAGGCGGCGGCCTTCGCCGGGCTCTACTGCGCCGTCCCCGGGCGGGTGCGCCGGGCGGTGACGCTCGACCTCGACTGCCGCTTCACCGGCCAGGCGGCGATCGGCGGCAGGCTGGTCGCCGAGGGGCGGGTCGTGACGGGCGGGCGCAACGTCTTCTTCGCCCGCACCGAGGTCTTCGATGCGGAGGGGCGGATGGTGGCCTTCGGCGCCTCCACCCACCGGTACCGGGCAGGGAGCGGGGATCCGCAGGGAGTGGCTATTCAACCCTGAGCGCGGCGCGGCGCTCGGCGCGGCCGGCCGGGTCGGTCAGGGCGGAGAGGCGGTCGGCGGCGAGCATGGCGAAGCGGTGCAGCAGGGCGCGACGGCGGGCCGGGGCCAGCGGGTGGGCCGGGGCGGCGCGGAGCTCGGCCATCTCGAGCCCGTCGGCGACGAGCAGGCCGGCATCCTCCGGCAGCAGCGCCTGCGGGAAATCGAGATCCACGGCGAAATAGAGCCAGTCGCAATACTCCCGATAGTCATTCCATTTCATGTCGGAGATGAAATCCCGCGCGCAGGACTTCACCTCGACGATGACGAAGCCGCCATCGGGCAGCAGGGAGATGAGGTCGGCGCGCCGGCCATTCGGCAAGGGCATCTCGGCGAGCGTCGCCCAGCCGCGGAGGCCCGAGAAACGTTGCGCGGCGCGGCAGACAAGACTGGTGCGTTCCGCGGGCGTCAAGGTGCATCCCTGCGGGAGATCCGGCGTTGATGGGAGAATGGTCACAAAATCACGGCTCCGGTGTCAGCGAAACAATGGAAGGGACTCCGGCGACCCGGGCCGGCCTGCCCTACCCAATGATAAATCATGATAGCGACTCGCTTTTCCGTCGGCCTCCATATCCTCGTCATCGTCGCCAGCGACCCGCCGGGCGGGGCGACCAGCCTGCGCCTCGCGGCGAGCATCGGCACCAACCCCGTGGTCGTCCGGCGCATCGCCGGCCAGCTCTCGCGGGCGGGGCTGATCACCGTGCAGCGCGGGCCTGGTGGCGCGACGCTCACCCGGCCGCCGGAGGCCATCACCCTCAAGGATGTCTGGCGGGCGATCCACCCGACGCCGGAGGCGATGCTCCGCGTCCATCGGCGGAGCCCGCAGGCCTGCCCGCTCGGCCAGCGCATCCCGCCCATGCTTCGGCGCCGGTTCGACCAGGCGGAGGAGGCAATGCTCGCCGACCTCACCCATACGACCCTGGCCGAGCTGGTTCATTCGGCACGGCAGGAGACGGCCGAGGCCGCCGACTAACCCAACAGGGCGTCGATCGCGCGGGCGAGGCGGAGGTCGCGGGCGGAGAGGCCGCCGGCGTCATGCGTCGTCAGCAGGATCTCGACCCGGTTCCAGACATTCGACCATTCCGGATGATGGTCCTGCGCCTCGGCCAGCAGCGCGACGCGGGCCATGAAGCCCCAGGCCTCGGAGAAGTCGCGGAAGCGGAACTCGCGGCGGATGGCGTCACGCCCCTCCACCGGCTGCCAGGCGGGCAGCTCGGCAGCGAGGGCGGCGCGGGCGGCGGCGTCGAGGGGCTCGACCATCTCTGACATCTCCTTGCGGCTTGACCTGGGGGGCGCGGCGGGCTTCCGCTAGGGGGATGCGCCACAGCACCCCGCCGAGCCTCGAGGATATCCTGGAACTGGCCGAGCAGGCCCTCACCGCGATGCCCGCCGTCCTGCGCGAGCGGGTGCGCGGCACGGCGATCATCGTCGAGGACATGCCGGATGACGAGACGCTGGAGGAGATGGGGCTCGAGGAGCCCTGGGAGCTTACCGGCCTCTACCGCGGCGTGCCGCTGACGCAGAAGAGCGTGCTCGACACCCCGCGGGAGCCGGACACGATCCTGCTCTACCGGGAGCCGATCCTGCTGGAATGGATCGAGACGGGGGAGGATCTCTTCGGCCTGGTGCGGAATGTGCTGATCCACGAGATCGGGCATCATTTCGGCCTTTCGGATGGGGATATCGACCGGCTCGAGCGAGAGGGCTAGGGCGGTTTCCGTTCGCCCTGGCTCACGGAACCCGCTCCGGCCTCCGGTTTGGTCGAGCCCATGACTTCGATCAGGCGGAATCACCTGATCGGAATTCGCCCTAGGGCCTGATCGTCCAGGCGGGGACGGCGGCGCCGAGGGCGACGGACGCGGCGACGCGGGAGGCGATGCCCGCGATGGCCCAGCCGCCATCCGGGCCGCGAGCCACCACCGGGGCGCCGCTGCTGCCGCGGGTGCCGGCGCAGTCGTGGAGCAGCATCGCGCCCGGGCCGGCGGCCGAGAGGCCGAGCAGCCGGCAACCATGGTCGGCCAGGATCACCTCCGGCCGGTCCTGCTGGTAGCCACCAAGCATCAGCGGGGTGCGGGGCGCGGGCGGGGCGGCCAGCAGGGGCAGGATGCCGCCGGGGGTGCCGAGGGCGGTATCGAGGGTGAGGATTGCCCAGTCGGCCGGGGCCGGGCCGCCCTTCGCCGGGTCGAAGCCGGGCCCGGTGCGGTAGGCGACGGCGCGGGCATGGCCGCGGGCCGTGCCGCGGTCATAGCCCAGCAAGACATGGACGGTGCCGGGCTGCACGAAGGCGCGTCTGCGGGGCGCGACCAGGCAATGGGCAGCGGTCAGCACCTCGCGCGGGCCGATCAGCGCGCCGGTGCAGCGGCCGCCGATCTCGAGCTGGACGCGGCCGAGGGCGCGCCAGGGCTGCTGCTCCAGATCGACGGGGCGGCGCGGGTCCGCCTCGCCGATGCCGGGACGAAGGGCGGGTTGCCCCGCCGCCGGCCCGGCCAGGAGCGCAGCCAGGAGGGCGGCCGCGGGCCTCAGTGCTGGTGGGCCGGGCTGCGGGCGCCGGCGGCGCCGACATGCAGCATGACCCGCGCCTCGCCCGCCCGCTCGAAGCGGAGGGTGAGCGGCACCTCGCTGCCCTGGGCCAGCGCCTCCTTCAGCCCGATCAGCATGACGTGGAAGCCGCCGGGCTGGAGGGTGACGGTGGCGCCGGGCGGGATGGGGATGCCGCCCTCCGCCTCGCGCATGCGCATCACCTCGCCGTCGCGCACATGGGTGTGGAGCTGGACGCTGCGGGCGACCGGCGAGGTGGCGGAGAGGAGGCGGTCGGGCTGGGCGCCGGTGTTGCGGATGGTGAGGAACCCGGCGCCGGTACCGTTCGCCCCGGCGGCGCGGGACCAGGGCTGGCTCACCCGGATGTCGCCGATGGTGGCGTCATCGGCGAAGGCCGGGGAGGAGGCGATTAGGGCAAGGGCCAGCAGGACTCGGCGGGGGGTGGGCATGGCGGTGTCCTTCAGCGCAGGGGCTGGGTTGGGGCGGGGCGCGCGCATCTCAGGGCGTGCCGCGCCGGCCCGGGAGGAGGAGGAAGGAGGGAGCCGGGCGGCGGAGGTCCGAGGCCGGGTGGGTGGCGTCCGGAATCTCGGTCCAGGGCGCGGTGGCGCCGCCGGTGCAGGTCTGGATGACGGGGAGGTAGACCCTCTGGCCCGGCACCGCCGGGGCCCGGAGCATCACCACGAACTCGTCGTACTGGTCGTCGGGCAGCGGGCCGCCCTCCCAGGTCACTTCGCTCACCACCGCGTCGCGCTGGCCGCCCTGGCCGTTCGGGGCCGGCCCGTCCAGCGGCCGGCGGGTGATGGTGAGGCGCCAGCCGGGCTTCGGCATGGGCCGGGCGGAGAAGACATCCTCCGGCAGGCGGAGGGTGAAGCGCTCGGTCGCCGCGCCGGCGCAGCCGTGCGGCACGCGGAGCGTGGCGCGGACAGAGGTGCCGGCGGGGGCCTCGGGCGGATCGAGCGTGACATGGGCGATGGCGGGGGCGATGGCGGTGGCGGCCAGCAGCAGGGCGGCCATCGGGGCGAGGCGCATGCGGGTTCTCCTGGATCGGGGACGGGCGCGGCCGGGGCGGCCGCGGGCGGCGGATCAGGAGAGGGCTGGTGGGGCGCGAGCGCCGCCCGGCGGGCCTCGGATGCCGCCTGGCAGGCGATCGGAAGGGACCGGGGCGGGGCTGGCCGCGAGGCGGAGCCAGGCCGGGGCCGGCAGCGGCGGCGGGTCCAGCATGGCACCGGCCGGCAGGGCATGGCAGGCGAGGCAGGCGCCGGCATGACCCGGCTCGGCCGGGCTGCCGTCGGGCTGCTGGTGAAGCGTCTTCAGCCCGTCCGCCGTGCAGATCTCGAGGGTGAGGCCGTGGCGCGCCATCGCCAGCCCATGCGCCGGGGCCAGGACCGCCTGCAGCAGCAGGGCGGCGAGCAGCAGGAAGGACAGCCGGCGGTTCACCGGCCGGACCCTAGCCGGGGCGGGCCCGGAAGTCGATCCGGGCCGGCCTCCTTCCCCGGTTCAGGCCGCAAGGGCGTATTCGACCTCGGGCACGTAGAAGGCCTGCTCCTTGCCGAGCAGGCTGGAATAGAGGGTGAAACTCTCGACCGGTACGGAGGGGGCGCGGAAGAGGTTATGCGCCTGGACGAACTGGATCAGCTTGTCCGGCGCGGCGCGTTCGGTGCGGGCCAGCGTCACATGCGGGGCGAAGCGCTTGCGCTCCGGCTCCAGGCCGACGCGCTGCAGGGCGGTCTCCACCTTCGCCTGAAGGAAGGCAAGCGCCTCCGTCTTCTCGACGCCGACCCAGAGGGCGCTGATGCGGCCGGCCTTCTCGAAGGTGCCCAAGCCGCGGAGCGACAACTCGAAGGGGCGGGCGCGGATATTGGCGAGGGCATCGTCCACGTCCTGCGCCTGCCAGGACTCGACCTCGCCGATGAAGCGGAGGGTGAGGTGGTAGTTCTCCGGCGGCACCCAGCGGGCGCCGGGGATGCCCCCCGCGAGGTCGGCGAGCTGGTCCTTGATGGCGGGCGGCAGGGCCAGGGCGACGAAGAGGCGGATCATCGGGGACACTCCTCAGCCAGGGGTGACACGGTCCAGCAGGGCCTCCACCGCGGGAAGGATGCGGGCGACCAGACGCTCTACGCCGCGAAGGTTCGGATGGATGCCATCCGCCTGGTTGAGGGCCGGGTCGCCGGCGATGCCCTCGAGGAAGAAGGGGTCGAAGACCAGGCCGGGGCGCTCCCGCGCCAGGTCGTGGAACACGGCCTGGAATTCGCGGCCGTACTCGGCACCGAGATTGGGCGGGGCGAGCATGCCGGAGAGCAGCACCGGGATGCGGCGGGCGGCAAGGCGGTCGAGGATCGCGGCCAGGTTGCGGCGGGTCTCGGCCGAGGGCAGGCCGCGGAGCCCGTCATTGCCGCCCAGCTCGACGATCGCCGCCTGCGGGTTGTCGGCCAAGGCCCAGTCGAGCCGGGCGAGGCCGCCGGCGGTGGTGTCGCCGGAGACGCCGCCGTCCAGCACCCTCACCTGGCGGCCGCGGGCCTGGAGCGCGGCCTGGAGGCGGGGGACGAAGCCCTCGCCAGCGGGCAGGCCATAGCCGGCCGTCAGGCTGTCGCCGAGGGCGAGGAGGCGGATCGGCTCGGCCGCCCCTGCCCCATTCACCCCGACCCGCAATACTCCGATACCCGATAGAGCTAGGCCGATCGCGCTTCTGCGCCCATATCGGCTGGCATCCCGGAACCCGCATGGCACCATGGACACCATCGCAAGCCACTCCCGATCCCTGACGGACGACAAGACGGACGACTCGCTCATCACCGTAAGGGGCCTGACCTTCAAGGTGGCGGGGGCGGCCGGTGCGGTCAACATCCTCCGCGGGGTCGATCTCAGCATCGGGAAGGGCGAGGCTGTGGGGCTGGTCGGCCCCTCCGGCTCCGGCAAGACCTCGCTGCTGATGCTGCTGGCAGGGCTGGAGCGGCCCTCCTCCGGCAGCCTCGTGGTCGCCGGGCGGGAGCCCGGGCGGATGGACGAGGATGCGCTGGCGCGCTTCCGGCGGGAGACCATCGGCATCGTGTTCCAGGCCTTCCACCTGATCCCGACCATGACGGCGCTCGAGAATGTCGCGGTGCCGCTGGAATTCGCCGGGCGGCGGGATGCCTTCGCCCGGGCGAGCGAGGCCTTGCAGAATGTCGGGCTCGGGCATCGGCTAGGGCACTACCCGGGCGAGCTCTCGGGCGGCGAGCAGCAGCGGGTGGCGCTGGCGCGGGCGACGGTGGCCGAGCCCCCGCTGCTGCTGGCGGACGAGCCGACGGGCAATCTCGACCGCGGGACGGGAACGCAGGTGATGGACCTGCTCTTCGGCCTCAGGGCGCGGCTCGGCACGACGCTGCTGCTGATCACCCATGACCCGGTGCTGGCCGGGCGCTGCGACCGGGTGATCCGCATGGAGGACGGCCTGATCCTGCCGGGCTGAACGGAGCCCGGCGCGATGCGTTCGGGCGGCGAACGGATGAGGATGAAGCGGATGCGTGTGGTGATGCTGGTGCTGGCGGCGCTGTCGCTGTCGGGCTGTGGGTTGGTGGCGCTGCCCTTCCGGGTGACGGGGGATGTGATCTCCGTCGTCCCGGTGATCGGCAAGCCGATCGGAGCGCCGATCCATGCGGTGGGCGACGTCATCGACTGAACCAAGCCGCGGGTTCCAAGGGCCTTTCAGCCCCAGGGCGTGTGGGGCTTGAGGAGGACGGAGTCCGCCTCGATGCTACCGCCTAGAGCCCTGCCGCGCGACGGCGCTCGATCTCGCGCCAGCGCGCGACGTTGCGGTTGTGCTCCTCGAGCGTGCGGGCGAAGGCGTGGCCGCCCGTGCCATCGGCCACGAAGTAGAGCTCCTCGGTCGTGGCCGGGCGGGTTACGGCGCGCAGGGCGGCGAGGCCCGGCGCGGCGATGGGCGCGGGCGGCAGGCCCCTCATCTTGTAGGTGTTGAAGGGATGGTCGCGGTCCAGGTCGGCGCGGCTCAGCGGACGGTCGAGCGGGGCGCCGTCGGCGGCGGCATAGGCGACCGTCGGGTCGGATTGCAGCGGCATGTTCGCGCGGAGGCGGTTGAGGAAGACGGCGGCGATGCGCGGCCGCTCCTCCGGCACCGAGGTCTCGCGCTCGACGATGCTGGCGAGGATCAGCGCCTCGCGCGGCGTCGCCAGCGGCAGGTTCGCGGCGCGGGCGGCCCAGGCCTCGGACAGGGCCTGGAGCATGGCAGCCTCGGCGCGGCGGAACAGCGCGGCGCGGCTGTCGCCCCAGGCATAGGCATAGGTCTCGGGGAGGACGACGCCCTCGGCGAAGACGGGCAGCTCGCCGGTGAGGCCCTCGGTGCGGCCGAGGATGGCGGCAATCTGGCGGGCGGTGAGACCCTCGGGGATCGTCACGCGGCGTTGCACCGGCCGGCCCTGGCGAAGGATGCCGAGCACCTGCGCCATGGAGGCGCCTGGCGGAAAAGCGAACTCGGCGGCGCGCAGCGGGCCCTCCCCGCGCGTCACCAGGGTGGCGAGGGCAAAGAGGCGGGGCTCGTCGATCACCCCGGCGCGGTCGAGGGCGGCGGCGATGGCCTCCGTCCCGCCGCGGGGGATGACAAGCTGGGCCGGTTCAACCAGCGGCCCGGGGACCTGGACGCGATGCCAGGCCCAGCCCGCGCCGGCCGCGGCGAGGAGAACCAGGGCGGCGACGGCCGCCCCGGCGATGCGAAGGCCCCGTCTCAGGGCGCCGCGCGGAAGACGATGCTGGCATTGGTGCCGCCGAAGCCGAAGCTGTTCGACAGCGCCACCTCGATCTTCCGCTCCTGCGCCACCTTGGCGACCCGGTCGATCGGGCTGTCCTTCGAGGGCTTCTCGAGGTTCAGCGTCGGCGGGGCGATGCCGTCGCGGATGGCGAGGATGGAGAAGATGCCCTCCACCGCGCCGGCCGCGCCGAGCAGGTGGCCGATGGCGGACTTGGTCGAGGACATCGCCAGGCCGCGCGCATCCTCGCCCCAGAGCCGCTCCACCGCGCCGAGCTCCAGGTCGTCGCCGAGCGGCGTCGAGGTGCCGTGGGCGTTGACGTACTGGACCTCACCCGGGGCGACGCCGGCGCTCTTCAGCGCGGCGCGCATGGAGCGGAAGGCGCCGTCGCCGGTGTCGGAGGGGGCGGTGATGTGGTGGGCGTCGCCCGACATGCCGTAGCCGATGACCTCGGCATAGATCTTCGCGCCGCGCTTCTTCGCGTGCTCGTACTCTTCCAGCACGACGACGCCGGCGCCCTCGCCCATGACGAAGCCGTCGCGGCCCTCATCCCAGGGGCGGGAGGCCTCGGCCGGCGTGTCGTTATAGGCAGTGGAGAGCGCGCGGGAGGCGCAGAAGCCGGCCATGCCGATCTCGCTGACCGCAGCCTCGGCGCCGCCGGCGACCATGACATCGGCATCGCCGAAGGCGATCAGCCGGGCGGCGTCGCCGAGGGCGTGCACGCCGGTGGCGCAGGCCGTCACCACCGCATGGTTCGGGCCCTTGAAGCCGTAGCGGATGGAGACATGGCCCGAGGCGAGGTTGATCAGCGCGCTCGGGATGAAGAAGGGCGAGACCCGCTTGCCCTTGCCCTGGGCGATGAGCTGGGAGCTTTCGTAGATGGTGGTGAGGCCGCCGATGCCCGAGCCGATCATGACGCCGGTGGCGCAGCGGCCCTCCTCGTCCTCCGGCATCCAGCCGGCATCCTCGACCGCTTCCACCGCCGCCACGACGGCGAGCTGGATGAAGCGGTCCATCTTCTTCTGGTCCTTGACCGGAATCCATTCGGCGAGATCGAGCCCGCCCTCGGCCCTGGTGCCGACAGGAACCTGGCCGGCGATCTTGGCCGGCAGGTCCTTCACGTCGAAGGACTGGATGGCGGCGATGCCGCTCTGCCCCTCGATCATGCGCTTCCAAACCCGCTCGACACCGAGGCCGAGCGGGCAAGCGATGCCCATGCCGGTGACGACGACGCGCCGCGGCGCGGCAGCCTGTGCGAACACGCTACACCCTCTTCCCGGTCTCAGTCGTGGCGGGGAAGGGCCTCAGCCCTTCTGGCCGTCGATATAGGCGATGGCGTCCTTTACCGTGGTGATCTTCTCGGCCGCATCGTCCGGGATCTCCACGCCGAAGGCCTCCTCGAAGGCCATCACGAGCTCGACGGTGTCGAGGCTGTCGGCGCCCAGATCGTCGATGAAGGAGGCGTCCTCGGTCACCTTGGCCTCGTCCACACCGAGGTGCTCGACGACAATCTTCTTAACCTTCTCGGCGGTCTCGCTCATCGCGTGCCAGTCTCCAAATCAACAGCCATGCCCCTGGCGTCGACCAGCCCATGCCCGGAATCGCGGCGTGCCGCACAGGGGCGGGGGATTGGTCAACGCGGAACCCGGAGGGGGCGTAGGCGGTGTTTGCGGCGCTGGCAAGTCCCTTTGGTGCCTTCCGCATGGGCCCGGCGGATGACGCGGCGCAGCATCAGCGGGGCGGGGCAGCCAGCTGTGCCAGCCGGGCCACGCCCATCATCGCCTCGATCGCGGCCGTGGGCGAGACGAGGCAGGCAAGGCCGGCGGCGATCGCCAGATGCAGGTCGGCGCCCTGCGACAGCACGGCGAAGGGTGCGGCGAGGGCCGCGGCGCCGAGCAGCCACCAGGGTCCGTCGGGCCAGGGGCCGACCAGGGAGTCACGGGTGAACGGGGGCGGTTGGAGACGCACCATCGCTGCCTCGGCTGCTGGGGCTGAAGCGGGCCAGGCAGTCTCGGGTTGCGCGGGCGGCGACGCAACAAAAAGCGATGGGCGGGCGCGCCCTTCCCCACTCAGATCATCGCCATGCCGCCGTTCACATGCAGCGTCTGGCCGGTGACCCAGGCGGCCTCGGCGCTGGCGAGGTAGACGACGGCGGCGCCGATATCCTCCGGCGCCCCCATGCGGCCGGTGGGGATGCGCTCGAGCAGCTTGGTGCGGGCGGCCTCGGGCAGGGCATCGGTCATCGCGGTCTTGACGAAGCCCGGGGCGACGACGTTCACGGTGACGCCGCGCGTCGCCACTTCCTGCGCGAGCGACTTGCTCATGCCGATGAGGCCGGCCTTGGCGGCGGCGTAGTTGGCCTGGCCGGCATTGCCGGTGACGCCGACGATCGAGGCGATGGAGACGATGCGGCCGTGGCGGCGCTTCATCATCCCGCGCAGCGCGGCGCGGGCCAGGCGGAAGGGGGCGGTGAGGTCGACCTCCAGCACCGCGGCCCAGTCGGCATCGCCCATGCGCAGCGCCAGCATGTCGCGGGTGAAGCCGGCGTTGTTCACCAGGATGTCGAGGCTGCCGAGGGCCCCCTCCACCTGCTCGACCAGGGCGGCGGGGGCGGCCGGGTCGGCAAGGTCGGCGGGGGCAACCAGCACCCCCTCCCCGCCCGGCTTGGCCCCGCCCAGCTCGGCGGCGAGCGCCTCGAGCTCCGCGGCGCGGCGGCCGGTCAGCGCCAGCTTCGCCCCCCGGGCATGGAGGGCGCGGGCGGTGGCGGCGCCGATGCCGCCCGTCGCGCCGGTGACCAGGGCGGTGCGGCCGGTCAGGTCGAACATGGTGGGGCTCCCGTCATGGGTTGAGGCCGCGGGCGGCCGGGTCGAAGGAGGCGGCGGTCCTGAGGTCGAACCAGGCGGCGGCATTGGCCTCGCCGGCGCCACCCAGCGCGAAATGGCGGCCGAGGCCGGGGAGGTAGAGCTGGTCAATGAAGAGGTGCGGCGCTTCCTGGGCGACGACATAGCGCTGGCCGCCGCCTTCCGCCGTCACGCCGGGGCCGGCATGGGCGGCGATGAGGATGCCGGGCTTCGGGCGGACGCGGACGATGATGTCACAATCCGTCCAGGCGGGCGGCAGGGCGAGCTGGCGGCGGGCGGCCTCGATCAGGGTGATGCCGGCGGTGCGGGCGCGGGAGAGGAGCAGCACCATGCGGTCCTCCTCCATCCACCAGGGCGAGTTCAGCAGCGGCAGCAGCGCCTGGCCGCCGCTGCCGAGATAGCGGCGGGCGGCGAAGCGGTAGAGCATGTTGTCCTCGGCCAGCAGCACGCGGCGCTTGGCGATGAGTCCGCCGTTGCGCTGGTAGGCGAAGCCGCCCGGGGCATCCGGGTCCGGGTCGCTGACAAGGGTCTTGCGCGGGCCGTGGGAGGCGTTGCGCCACTGGTAGCCCTCGGCCTCCATTCGGAGGGTGCTATTGCGGTACCAGTCCTCGTTCACCGGCGTGGCAGACATCGGCGTTGGAATCCTCGCAGGGTTGAGAGACCTGCGGTTGAACATAGCCGTTCCAATTGCGCGACTGAGTTCCGCGTGATCGGGATGGCAGGGACTCAGATGGTCTTGAGGAAGGCCTCGACCTCGGCGGGGGTGCCGATGGCGCTGGCCGTCGCCTCGGGCGCGTTGCGCTTCATCAGTCCGGTGAGGACGCGGCCGGCGCCGAGCTCGACGAAGCGGTCGCAGCCCATCGCCGCCATGCTGGCGACGCAGTCGCGCCAGCGGACGGTGGCCGTCACCTGCTCGACCAGCAGGCGACGGATCTCGGTCGGGTCGGTCGCCTTGGCGGCGGTGACATTGGCGATGACCGGCACTAGGGGGGCCTGGATCATCGCCTCGGCGAGCGCCGCGGCCATGGCATCGGCGGCAGGCGCCATCAGGGCGCAGTGGAAGGGGGCGGAGACGGGAAGCGGCAGGGCGCGCTTCACGCCGAGGCCTGGGGCGGCGGCGATGGCGCGGTCGACGGCGGATTTCGCCCCGGAGATGACGACCTGGCCGCCACCATTGTCGTTGGCGATCTGCAGCACCTCCTCCTCCCCGGTCTCCGGGTCGGCCTTGGCGGCATCGCAGATGGCCTGGGCCTGGGGAAGCTCGGCGCCGAGGAGGGCGGCCATTGCGCCGGTGCCGGGCGGCGTCGCCTTCTGCATCGCCTCGCCGCGGAGGCGGAGGAGCCGTGCGGCGGTCGAGAGGTCGAAGGCGCGGGCGGCGGTGAGCGCGCTGTACTCGCCGAGGGAATGGCCGGCGACGAGGGCGACCCTCGCGGGGAGCTCGAAGCCCCCCTCGCCTTCCAGCACGCGCAGCACGGCGACGGAATGGGCCATCAGCGCGGGCTGGGCATTGGCGGTGAGGGTCAGCTCCTCGGGCGGGCCCTCGAACATCAGGCGGGAGAGGTGCAGCTTCAGCGCCTCGTCGACCTCCTGGAAGACCTCGCGGGCAACGGGGAAGGCGGCGGCGAGATCGCGGCCCATGCCGGGGGCCTGGCTGCCCTGGCCGGGGAAGACGAAGGCCATTGCCATGGACGGTTCCTCAGAGGGGGCTCGATTTGGTTGGCGGCGGGCCTACCGGCCTGTCACAGCGCTGTCAATCGGCCGCTCAGGGCGAGGCGGTGACGCCGCGGGCGACGCTCTGCGCCACGGGCGGGAGCTGGGAGGTCAGCGCGTTCTGCGCCGCCTGGGTGGCGGGGGACGGGCCGGAGGCCTGGGGGGCCGGCTGCGGGGCAGGCTCGGCGGCGGCCCCGGTGGGCGGAGTGGGCGGCGGCGGGACGACGACCGGGGGCGGCGGGGCAGGCGGCAGGGCGGCCGTCTCGCCGACGGGGGCTGAACCGGGGGCTGGCGTGGGGGCCGGGCTGGCGGCGGGCCGGGACTGGGCAGCGGTTGCCGCGGCCGCCGCCGGGGTGGCGGGTGGCTCGGTCGTGTAGTCGGGGACGATGCGGGCCTGGGTGCCGGCGATGACAAGGACGCGCTGGCCGATGACAAGCGGCGTCTGGTCGCGCTGCGTCACCGAGATCAGCTCGCCCTTGCCGGTGGTGCGGACGATGTACTCGAAGGCCTTGGTATCGCCCGCCACATGCTCGGCCGTGGTGCCGATGATGCCGCCGATCAGCGCCCCGCCGACGCCGCCCAGCGCCGAGCCGATGCCACCCCCCGGCGCCTGGGCGCCGAGCACGCCGCCGGCCGCGGCACCGGTCGCGGCGCCGGTGGTGCCCTCGGCGGTGACGTTCACCTCGCGCCGGCCGACCAGCATGCCCTGCTCCACCTTGTTCGCCTGCTGGACGGCGCGCGTGGCATAGGTGTCCGGCGAGTAGTCGGCACCGCAGGCGGCGAGCAGCAGGAGGAGGGAGAGGCTTGGGATGCGTCGCAAGGGCGGGTCACCGTTCCGGGCTCGAGGAATTTGCGGCGCTGCATAATGCGGATGGGGGGTGTTTGTCATCCTGTGCCGCGATGGCCCGCCCTCTTGCCCCGGGAAGCGGGCCAGGTAATGCGGGACGCCACCCTGCCCGCCGAGGCAGCGCATCCTGCCGGCCGCCGACCGGGCCGATGCGACCGGCGTCGCCGAGGGCTTCCCGACCGTCCGGGGGTACAGACGGGGCAAGTCGGGACTTGCCTATGGCGGGACGGCGTGCTTTACGCCGCGCTTCCCTGCCGCCGCGGAGGCATCGCGCGCGGCTATGCCCACTTGCGCGCCCGGCATCCTGCCTTGCGCCTCGGGCTGAGACAGCCAGAGGGGTTCCACATGCCGCTATATGAAAGCGTGTTCATCGCACGCAACGACGTCACCCAGCAGCAGGTCGAGGCGATCGCGGAGCTGGTCGCCGGCATCGTCGCCGAGCAGGGCGGCGAGGTGAAGAAGCGCGAGTACTGGGGCCTGCGCGGCCTCGCCTACCGCATCAAGAAGAACCGCAAGGGGCACTACATGCTCCTCGGCATCGACACCGCTCCGGCGGCGATGCAGGAGGCCGAGCGCCAGCTGGGCCTCAACGAGGACGTGCTCCGCGTCATGACGCTGCGCGTCGAGGCGATCGACGAGGCGCCGTCGGCCATCCTCTCCCGCCGTGGCGAGGAGCGCGAGCGCGACCGTGGCTTCCGTGGCCCCCGCCCGCCGGGGCGCTTCAGCAGCGGCCGGCGCGAGCGCGGCGACGAGCGCGAGGAATTCCGCGCCCGTCCGCGCGACGAGATGATCGATCCCTCCATGGGCGGCGAGGAGTAAGCCATGTCCGACGAAACCTCCGCTTCCGACATGACGCCGGCGGCGCGCCGCCCGGCCGTCGGTGCCCGCCGGCCCTTCTACCGGCGCCGCAAGTCCTGCCCCTTCTCCGGCCCGAACGCGCCGAAGATCGACTACAAGGACGTGCGCCTGCTGAGCCGCTTCCTCTCCGAGCGCGGCAAGATCGTCCCCAGCCGCATCACCGCGGTCTCCGCGAAGAAGCAGCGCGAGCTGGCCAATGCCATCAAGCGCGCCCGCTTCCTCGCGCTGCTGCCCTACGTCATCAACGACTGAGGGCGGCCAGGGTAAGTGAGGCTTGGCGGCGGTGACGGCATCAGCACCACTCGGCCGGCCCCGTGAGGGCCTGATGGCGGCGGCGGCCGCGGCGCTGGTCGCGACCGTCTGCGCCATGTGGGCCTTCCGCGGCCTGCCGGGGGGCACGGTGCTGTTCTGGCTGACGCCCTTCCCGCTCTTCGTGGCGGGGCTTGGCTTCGGCCTCGGCAGCGCGGTGGCGGCGACGGTGCTGGCGGCCCTGCTGGTGGCGATGGTCGGCGGCGGCGTGCCGCTGCTGGTCTTCCTGCTGCTCTTCGGCGTGCCGGTGCCGCTGCTGCTGGCGGCGGCGTACCGCGAGGGCGGGATCAGCCTGTCCCTGCCGCTCGCCTTGCTCGGGCTATGGCCGCTTGCCGTGCTGCTCGCCGCCGCGCTGTTCCTCGCCGATGACGGCGGGCTGGAGCCGGCGATGCGGCGCACGGTGGAGGTCGCCCTGGCCCGGCTCGGCCTGCCCGCGCAGGAGGTGCTGATTGCCGGGCTGGTGCGGGTGAAGGCGGCGGCGATCGGCTTCTGGGCCTGCATCGCGCTGCTGGCCAATGCGGCGGGGGCAGAGCGCTTCCTCGACCGGCGCGGCTGGCTGCCGCTGCCGCCGGTGCCCTGGAGCACGGTGCGGCTGCCGGGCTGGTACCTGCCGCTGCCGGCGATCGCCGCGGGCTTCTTCCTGGCAGCGCCCGAGGATGGGGATGCGGTCGCGCTCTCCGCCCTGCTGATGCTGCTGGTGCCGCTCTTCCTGCAGGGCTGCGCCGGGGTGCATGCACGGGTGCGCGGCCGCCGGGGCGCGACGGCGATGCTGGCGGGCTTCTACCTGCTGATGGTGCTCTTCCTGCAAATCATGGGCCCCGGCCTCGTCGGCCTCGGCCTCTACGACCAAATCCGGCGGCGCCAGGCGCCGCGCAACAGCTGACGAGAGAGTTGAACCCATGATCAACATCATCCTGATGCAGCGCGTCGAGAAGCTCGGCCAGATGGGCGAGGTGGTGAAGGTGAGGCCGGGCTACGCCCGCAACTTCCTCCTTCCCCTCGGCAAGGCGATCCGCGCCAACAGGGCGAATCTCGAGAAGTTCGAGCAGCAGCGCTCCCAGCTCGAGGCGCAGAACCTGAAGCGGCGCGAGGAGGCCGAGCGCGTGGCCGAGCGGATGGACGGCCTCACCGTCACCATCATCCGCCAGGCGGGCGAGAGCGGCGGCCTCTATGGCAGCGTCTCGGCGCGCGACATCGCCGACCTCTGCAAGGAGGGCGGGCTCACCGTCTCGCGCAGCCAGGTGCTGCTGGAGCAGCCGATCAAGATGCTGGGCCTCACCAAGGTGCGCGTCGAGCTGCACCCGGAGGTGCATATCCCGGTGACCGTCAACGTTGCCCGCAGCCAGGAGGAGGCCGAGCGCCAGGCCCGCGGCGAGGAGATCGTCCGCGAGGAGGAGCCGAGCCTCGAGGACGAGCTGCGCGCCGAGATCGGCGCGGCGATGGACGACCGGTAACTCCCACGGCGCCGCTGCGCGCCATCCTGGGGGCCCAGACGGAGCTCCTGCGGTCCGCGCTTCGGCGTCCCTCCGCGCCGAGGCCGCGGACGGCAGAAACTGGGAGGGGGCCGGAAGGCCCCCTTTTTTCGTGCAGCGACGCGGGACGTCGTAGAGCCGGACGGGGTTGTCGACCGGCACGCGCTGGCACGTCGCTGCGTCCGACCACCGTCTCGGGCCCGATCTGGGCGAGCGGCGGCGCGTCGAACAGGCAGCCGGCGGGGGCAAGCCCTGTGCGGCGCGCGGCCATGGTAATTCTTCGGCAGGCAGCAAGGAGCAGGCTGGAGCAGCTCGCCCCAGGCCGCGGGCCTGAAGCGAGTGCGCCGCTCCGGCAGGAACCCAATCGAGCCGGTATCCCGATCGGGTGACCCTGCCGGCCGGTTACCGCCTCATGCGGCGTGGCGTTCGGCCAGCGCTGCGGAGCGGCGGGCCCAGCCGAGATTGACCGGGCTCTTGGGCTTGGCAGCCAGCCTTTCCGCCAGCAGCCCCTCGGCGAGTGGCCGGTCGCCCAGGCGGATGGCGGCCTCCACCAGGGTCCAGGACAGCACGTCGCGTTGGGCATGGCTGCCGCCGAAGCGGCTGGCCTTGCCCCGCAGCGGCAGCAGCTCCGTGATCGCGGCCGCATAGTCGCCGCGGCCGAAGGCGGCGAAGCCGCGGCAGGCGGGCAATCCCACCTCCCGCGCCATCATGGCATTGGTCCCCTCTCCTTCGGCGGCACGCATCAGGCTGGCGAGCAGGGCGCGCTGGGCCGCCTGGTCGTCGGTGCCGATGAAGGCCATCATTGCGTGCAGGTCGTTGAAGGCGAAGACGCGGTCCTCGATCCGCGCCGACCAGCCGGGCATCACGCGGGACCAGCGGCCACCCACGTCATGCCCAAGCACATGCAGCCGCCAGAGCATGGCGGCGCCATCCACCAGCTCCAGCGCCTGGCCGAAGCCGCCGCCCGCCACGCCCTCGTCGAAGAGCCGGAGCACCTCGGCGATCTCGCCCCGGTCCAGGTGGAACAGGCCGAGATGCCACCAGTTGTGGAAGGCGAACATGTTGCCCGGCGCCCAGCTTCCGACCGTATCGCCGAGCCAGGCGATGCCCTCCCCAGTCCGGCCCTCCATCTCGAGCACATGGGCGACGGCATGCACCGCCCAGCCATCCCGCGGGTTGAGGGCCACCGCCTCCCGCCCGCTGGCCTCGGCGCGGGCATAGTCGCCGCATTCCTCGAGGCCGAAGGCGTGCATGCCGAGGATGAAGCCATGGCCCGGCATACCCCGGTGCCAATGCGGCAGCACCCGGGCGACCCGGTCCCGCAGCATATGCGAGTAGCCAAGCATGAAATCACCGATCTGCCCGAGCTGGACCGCCAGCAGGTCGCGCGGATGCTCCATCGCGGTGCGGCCCCAGAGCTCGGTGGCGCCGGTGATGTCGCCCCTCGCCCAGGCCCGGGCGGCGGCGATATGGCCGCGCTCCCGCTCGTTGGCCTGGGGTGCCAGGGCCTCCGCGGCGGCCAGGGAGCGCAGCAATTCGGGCTCGAAGGCGCGGTCGGCGGCGGCGGCGAGCGCCCCGGCGCGGAAGGCATGGGCCATGGCGAAATCGGGGTGCTCGGCCAGGACCGCATCGATATCGGCGATCGGGTCGGCCTGATAGCCATGCAGCTTCACGACCGCGGCCTCCAGGCCCGCAATCGCGGCCTGGTCGCGGTAGCTGACGGGGTTGCCGAGGCTGTCGGTGGTCATCGCATCTCTCTCCTTGTCCGGCCACTGGACGGCCGGGATGGCGGATGGATCGCGCATCGGCGCCGCTGCCGATAGCCGACGCATGGTGCATTCATGGCGGTACGGCATTGGTAATGGTATCAAGGGATTAGGTTTGTGCCGCGACAGTTCTGACATGGTCGGCACACAAGACTGCACCTTCGGTACAGGGGGCGGCCATGCTGGAACGGACGGCTCAACGGAAGGTCTCGGCCCGCGACCGTCTGCTAGACGAGGCGGAGAGCTCGGTTCTGCGGAAGGGCTTCGGCGCCACCTCGATCGAGGAGCTGGTCGCCGCGACCGGCCTATCGAAGAGCGGCTTCTTCTATCATTTCAAGGACAAGAACGAGTTGGCGAAGGCGCTGCTCGCCCGCTACATCGAGACCGACCGGCGCCTGCTGGATGAGCTCTTCGCGCGGGCCGATGCCTTGAACGACGACCCGCTGCACGGCTTCCTGGTCTTCCTGAAATTTCTGGCGGAGACGCTGGAAGAGCTGCCGGATGTGCATCCCGGCTGCATGGTCGCCTCCATCTGCTACCAGGAGCAGTTGTTCAGTCACGACGTCCGGGAGATGAACAAGGAGGCCCTGCTGGCCTGGCGCCGCCGCTTCCACATCCGGCTGCTGGAGATAGCGATGCGCTACCCGCCGCGGGTCGAGGTGGACCTGCAGGATCTGGCGGACATGGCCGCGGCGTTGACCGATGGCGGCATCACCCTGTCCAGGACATTGCGGGATGCCGCCATCCTGCCCAAGCAGGTGATGCTCTACCGGGCCTTCATCCGGGCGCTCTTCGCGCCCGGATGAAGGCTTTGCGGCCAGGCTTCAGGCCGCCTTCGCCATCCCGCGCAGCACGTAGTGCAGGATGCCGCCGTTCTTGTAGTACTCGACCTCATCCGCGGTATCGATGCGGCTGAGGACCTTGGTGCGGGTCTCGGTGCCGTCGGCGCGGCGGATGACCAGCTCCAGCGTCTGGCGCGGCGAGAGCTGCTCGAGGCCGAGGATGTCGATCACCTCGTCGCCCTGGATGCCGAGCGACTTGCGGTCCTCGCCATTCATGAAGACCAGCGGCAGGACGCCCATGCCGACGAGGTTCGAGCGGTGGATGCGCTCGAAGCTCTCGGCGATGACGGCCTTCACGCCGAGCAGGAAGGTGCCCTTCGCCGCCCAGTCGCGCGACGAGCCGGTGCCGTATTCCTTGCCGCCGAACACGACCAGCGGCACGCCCTCGGCCTTGTAGCGCATCGCCACGTCGTAGATCGGGGCGACCTCGCCGGAGGGGTAGTGCTTGCTGACGCCGCCCTCGGTGCCGGGGACCATCTCGTTCTTGATGCGGATATTGGCGAAGGTGCCGCGCATCATGACCTCGTGGTTGCCGCGGCGGGCGCCGTAGCTGTTGAAGTCGTCCTGCCGGACCTGATGCTCCAGCAGGTACTCGCCGGCCGGGCTCGACTTGCGGATGTTGCCGGCGGGCGAGATGTGGTCGGTGGTGATGCTGTCCGCCAGCTCGGCCAGGACGCGCGCACCGTGGACCGAGGTCACCGGCTGGATGTCGGCCGACATGCCCTCGAAGTAGGGCGGGTTCTGGACGTAGGTGGAGCCGCTGTTCCAGCGATAGGTGTCGCTGTCGGCATCGACGCGGATGGCCTGCCACTGCTCCGGGCCCTTGAAGACATCGCCGTAGCGCCCTTGGAACATCTCGCGCGTCACGCAGGCATGGACGGTGTCGTTCACCTCCTTCTGCGTCGGCCAGATGTCCTTCAGGTAGACCGGCTGGCCGTCGCTGCCGTTGCCGATCGGCTCCTTGGTGATGTCCTTGGTGATGGTGCCGGCCAGCGCATAGGCGACGACCAGCGGCGGCGAGGCCAGGTAGTTGGCGCGCACATTGGCATGCACGCGACCCTCGAAGTTGCGGTTGCCCGACAGCACCGAGGCGGCGACCAGCTTGTTGTTCTCGATGGCGTCCACGATCGGGTCCGGCAGCGGGCCGGAGTTGCCGATGCAGGTGGTGCAGCCATAGCCGACGGTCTGGAAGCCGATGGCGTCGAGATCCGCCTGCAGGCCGGACTTCTCGAAATATTCGGTGACCACCTGGCTGCCCGGGGCGAGCGAGGTCTTCACCCAGGGCTTCGGCGCGAGCCCCTTCTCGCGCGCCTTGCGGGCGACGAGGCCGGCGGCGACCATCACATAGGGGTTCGAGGTATTGGTGCAGCTCGTGATCGCGGCGATGACGACATCGCCATGGCCGAGGTCGTAGTTGGCGCCCTCGACGGGCACGCGCTTGCTCGCCTCGTCGCCCGGCACGCCCATGGTGCCGGCGGCGAGGTCCTTGGCGAATGAGGTCGCGGCGTTCGACAGCGCCACGCGGTCCTGCGGCCGCTTCGGCCCGGCGAGCGAGGGCTCGACGGTTGCCATGTCGAGCTCGAGCGTGTCGGTGAAGACCGGGTCGGGCGTGGAGCTGTCGCGCCACATGCCCTGGGCGCGGCAATAGGCCTCGACCAGCTTGATGCGGTGCTCCTCGCGCCCGGACAGGCGGAGATAGCCGATGGTCACCGCATCGACCGGGAAGAAGCCGCAGGTCGCGCCGTATTCGGGCGCCATGTTGCCGATGGTCGCGCGGTCGGCGAGCGGCAGGTCGTCGAGCCCGGGGCCGAAGAACTCGACGAACTTGCCGACGACGCCCTTCTTGCGGAGCATCTGCGTGACGGTCAGCACGAGGTCGGTCGCGGTGACGCCCTCACGCAGCTTGCCGGTCAGCTTGAAGCCGATGACGTCCGGGATGAGCATGGCAATGGGCTGGCCGAGCATGGCCGCCTCCGCCTCGATGCCTCCCACCCCCCAGCCGAGCACGCCGAGGCCGTTGACCATCGTCGTGTGGCTGTCGGTGCCGTAGCAGCTATCCGGGTAGACATAGGTGTCGCCGATATCCTGCGCGGTCCAGGCGACCTGGGCGAGGTATTCGAGGTTCACCTGGTGGCAGATGCCGGTGCCGGGCGGGACGACGCGGAAATTGTCGAAGGCGGCCTGACCCCAGCGGAGGAACTCGTAGCGCTCGCCATTGCGCTGGAACTCGATGTCGACATTCTTCTGCAGCGCCTGCGGCGTGCCGGAGACGTCGACCATAACCGAGTGGTCGATGACGAGGTCGACGGGGACGAGCGGGTTCACCTTCCGCGGGTCGCCGCCGAGGGCGATGATGCCGTCGCGCATCGCGGCGAGATCCACCACCGCGGGGACGCCGGTGAAGTCCTGCATCAGGATGCGCGACGGGCGGAATGGCACCTCGCGGTCGGAATGGCCGCCGGGGAGCCAGCCGGCGATCGACTTCGCATCCTCGACCGTGTAGCTGCGGCCATCCTCGTAGCGGAGGACGTTCTCGAGCAACACCTTCAGGCTGTAGGGCAGGCGCTGGATGTCGCCGATCGAGCGGGCCGCCTCGGGCAGGCTGAAATAGTTGTAGGTCTTGCCGTCCACCTCAAGAGTGCGACGGGTCTTCAGGCTGTCCTGCCCGATCATGCGCATGGTGCGGGGGCCCTTTTTCCTCAAACCGCATCGACTATGCTGCGATGCGGGGCTGGCGGTTTTAACCACGCTGCCGCGGGCTGGTCCATGGCCCCCGCGGTTGTCAAGGCCAGATGAGAAGGACTCGCAACTGGCCATGCTGCATGCGGAAAACCTGGCCTGCCGGCGTGGTGAAAGAGTCGTCTTCGCAGGGCTTTCCTTCAAGGTGGAGCCAGGGGCGGCGATGCTGCTCATCGGCGAGAACGGCGCCGGGAAGTCGACCCTGCTGCGGCTGCTGGCCGGGTTGCTCGCGCCGGCGGAGGGGCGGCTGCTTTGGCAAGGGGAAGATGCCTTCGCCGACCGCGCGGCGCATGCGGGTCGGCTGCGCTACCTCTCCCATGCCGATGCGCTGAAGCCGGCGCTGACGGCGCGGGAGAATCTCGGCTTCTTCGCAAGGCTTTGGGGCGGCGACGTGGGGGCGGCCCTCGCGGCGCTCGGGCTTGCGCCACTCGCCGAGCTGCCGGCGCGGGTGCTGTCCTCCGGGCAGAAGCGGCGGCTGGCGCTGGCCCGGCTGGCGCTCACCCCGGCGGCGCTCTGGTTGCTTGACGAGCCGACGGTCGGGCTGGATGCGGCCTCGGTGGAGCGGCTCGGGGCGATGCTCGCGCGGCATCGGGCGGAGGGTGGGATGGTGCTGGCGGCGACGCATCTGCCCTTGCCGCTGCCGGGCGCGCGGGAGCTCCGGCTTTGAGGGGGTTCGGGGCGCTGCTCGGGCGGGAGCTGCGGCTGGCGCTGCGGCATCCGGCCGATTCACTGGCGGCGGTGCTGTTCTTCGTCCTCGTCGCGGCGCTGTTTCCCTTCGGCATCGGCCCGGCGCCGGAGGCGCTGGCGCGGCTGGCGCCGGGCGCCCTGCTGGCGGCAGGCCTGCTGGCGGCGCTGCTGCCGCTCGACCGGCTCTTCGGCGCGGATGCGGAGGACGGGACGCTCGATCAGCTGCTGCTGTCGGGGATGGGGGCGGCTGCCGTCGCGCTGGCCAAGGCGCTTGCCCATTGGCTGGTGACGGGGTTGCCGCTGCTGGTCGCGACGCCGGTCGCGGGCGCCATGCTCAACCTGGCGCCGGAGGCCTGGCCGGCGGCGATGGCGGCGCTCGGGTTAGCGACGGCCTTCCTGTCGCTGCTCGGGACGGCGGGGGCGGCGCTGACCCTCGGGGCGCGGCGCGGCGGGGTGCTGCTGCCGCTGCTGGTGCTGCCGCTCGCCATCCCGGCCGTCATCTTCGGCGCGGCGGGGATCGAGGCAGCGGCGGCGGGGCTGGAAGCGCGGCCCTACCTGCTGCTGCTTGGGGCGCTGGTCGCGGCGGCGCTGCCGTTGGCGCCGCTGGCGGCAGGGGCGGCGCTCCGGGTGGAGTAGCGATGGCGGCGGGGCTGCCTATGTCATCCGGGCGATGAAGGGGTCCCTCCTATGCTCGGACGCTTGCTGTCGGCTGCCTCGGGCCTGCTGCTCGGGGCCTGTTCGGTCTTCGGCGTGAGGTCGGGGACGGAGGAGCCTCGCTTCACCGTGGTGGAGCAGTCCGGCGAGGTCGAGATCCGCGACTATGCGCCGCGCGTGGCCGCCGAGGCGCTGATCGCCGCGGCGAGCGAGGAGGCGGCGCGGCAGGAGGGGTTCCGCCGGCTCGCCCGCTACATCTTCGGCGGCAACCGAGGGCAGGCGCGGATTGCGATGACGGCGCCCGTTGCCCAGGCGCCCGAACGGATCGCCATGACCGCGCCGGTCGGCCAGGCCTCGGCGCCGGGGGGATGGGTAATCCGCTTCTTCCTCCCGGCCTCGATCGCAAGCGCGGAGGCGGCGCCGGTGCCGGAGGACGGGCGCGTCACCATCGTCAACGTCCCGGGCGAGCGTGTGGCCGTGCTGCGTTATGCCGGGGTGCCAAGTGCCGAGGCGGCCAGGGCCGCGAGGGCGCGGCTGCTGGCCGCGCTGGCGGCCGGGCCCTGGCAGACGGAGGGCGAGGCCTTCGACTGGTTCTACGACCCGCCCTGGACCCTGCCGCCGCTGCGCCGGAACGAGGCGGCAGTGCGCATTAGCCGCCGGCCGGGGGCGTAGCCAGGCCGGTCGCCACCCGCTCCAGCACCGCGAGGCAGGCGGCGAGGTCCTCCTCCGGGATGTCGGCCAGGATCTCGGCGCGGACCAGCGTCGCCGCGGCCTCGATCCGCTGGGTCAGCGGCAGGGCACGCTCCGTCAGGTGCAGCGTCTTGGCGCGGCGGTCCTGGGCGGAGTTGCGGCGCTCGACCAGCCCCTCCCCTTCCAGCCAGTCGAGGGTGCGGACCAGGGTCGGCCCCTCGATGAGCAGCCGGTTGGCGAGCTCCTTCTGCGTGATCCCGTCACCGCAGCGGGAGAGGGTCAGCAGCGCCAGCCAGCGCGCCTCGGTAAGGCCGAAATCGGCGATGCGCGCATCCAGCCGGCCGCGCCAGCGCCGCGCGATCTGCGCGATGCTCATGCCGAGGCGCCACTGGGTATGGGCAAGTGTCGAGCCATCCCTCATGCGGGAAGGCTAGCCCCGGCGGCGATAGCTAGGAAGCTAGATATTCAGGACAGGTAGCGGCGGCGGAGATGGGCCATGAAATCCGCCGGGTCGAGCGGCTTGCCGGTCGCCGCCCGCAGCAGGTCCTGGAAGCCGAGCCGGGAGCCCTGGCCGTGGACATGGGTGCGCAGCCAGCCGAGCAGCGGGGCCATCTCGCCCTCGGCCAGCGCCTGGTCGAGGCCGGGCAGGCTCCGGCGGGCGGCGTCCATCAGCTGCGCGGCGGCCATGGCGCCGAGCGTATAGCTCGGGAAATAGCCGAAGGCGCCGTCATGCCAGTGGATGTCCTGCAAGCAGCCGCGCGCGTCGTCGTGCGGGGCGAGGCCGAGCAGGCGGGTGAAGCCCTCGGCCCAGGCGCCGGGGAGGTCGGCGACGGCGAGCTCTCCCGCGACCAGCGCGCGCTCGAGGCGGAAGCGGAGGATGACATGGGCCGGGTAGGTCAGCTCATCCGCATCCACCCGGATGAAGCCGCGGGAGACGTGGCGCCAGAGGCGGGCGAGGTTGGCGGTCGCGTAGGGGGCCGGGTCGCCGCCGAAGGCCGCGTGCAGCTCGCGGCCGAGGAATGCGAGGAAGGCATCCGACCGGCAGGCCTGCATCTCCATCAGCAGGCTCTGCGACTCATGCGCGGCCATGCCGGCGGCCTCGCCGACCGGCTGGCGGGCCCAGGCGGCGGGGAGGCCGGCCTCGTATAGGGCGTGGCCGGTCTCGTGGATGACGCCCATCAGCGCCTTCCCGACCTCCGCCTCGCTGTAGAAGGTGGTGATGCGAATATCGGTCGGCGTGCCGCCGCAGAAGGGGTGCAGGCTCTCATCGAGCCGCGCATGGGCGTAGTCCAGGCCGAGGCGGGCCGAGATGTCGCGGCAGAGGCGGCGCTGGGCCTCGACCGGGAAGGGGCCGGGCAGCGGCTCGGGAGTGCCGCGGGCGGCCTGCAGCGCCTCGGCCTGGGGCAGTGCCTCGGCGAGGAAGGCCTCGTAGGCGGCGAAGACGGGCTCGACATCGGCCGCCCCGATGCCGGGCTGGTAGCCGTCCATCAGCGCATCATAGGGAGAGAGGCCGAGCGCCGCGGAGAGGGCGGCAGCGGTTTCGCGCTGGAGGCGGACGACCTCCTCCAGCTGCGGCCGGACCATGGGGAAATCGGACTGCGCCTTGGCGATGCGCCAGACCTTCTCGCAGGCGGCGTTGGCGCGCTCGGTGGCTTCCACCAACTCGGTCGGCAGGGCGGTCGCGCGGCGATGGGCGCGGCGCATGAGGGCGAGGTTGGCATCCTCCCATTCCTCCACGGCCGTGGCGGCGGAGAGATCCTCGGCGACCTCGGGGGCGGTCAGCAGCTCATGGCGGAGGCCGGCAAGGGTCGCCAGCTGCTCGCCGCGGGCGGCGCCGCCGCCGGGGGGCATCATCGCGCTCGCATCCCAGTGCAGCATGGCGCTCGCCTCGCCGAGGGTGGCGAGGCGGGCGAAGCGGGTGGCGAGGCGGGCATAGGCGGCGCGGCTCATGCGGCATGCTCCCTGCGGCGGAAGAGGAAGGCGGCCAGCACCCCGACCAGGGCCGCGGCGAGGCCATACCAGGTGATGGCATAGCCGAGATGCGGGTTGTCGGGCCGCGGCAGGCTGCGGGCGGCGGCAGGGAGCGCGGCCGGGCTGGTGCCCGGCGCGGCGAGAGCGACGAGGCCGAAGGGCGCCGGCGGCGGCAGGCCGAGGGCGGCGCCGATCACGCCCGGGTCGAAGATGTAGAAGCGGCGGGCGGGCACGTCGTCGCGCGGCGAGTTCCAGTCGCGGATATCGGCCTGGCGGACATAGCCGGTGACGGTGACCTCGCCCTCCGGCCGGTCGATGCCCCGACTGCGCTCCGCCGGCACCCAGCCGCGAACGACCAGCAGTGGCGGCGAGCCCTCGCGGATGAGCGGCGTCACCAGATGGGCGCCGAGGGTGGTGCCGCGCAGCTCGATGCCGAGCGTCACCTCCCGCCCATGGTCGAAGCGCCCGGTGGCGACGACCTTGGTGTAGGGCGGCGGGGTGCCGGCCAGCGCCAGCGGCGGCCCGGCCTCCGCGGCCGCGATGCGGTCGAGGATGTCGAGCTTCCAGTGCAGGCGCTGGACCTGCCAGGTGCCGAGGGCGATCAGCGCGGCCAGGACCGGCAGGCTGGCGAGGATGGGGAGGAGGAGGAGGCGCATCGCTCACCGATATGGGGGCGGACCAGCCCGCCGCAAAAGGAAAGGGCCGCCGCCGCTTCCGCGGACGACGGCCCTGGCCGAGGAAAGCCCGGAGCCTCAGTGCTCGGCGATCTCGCCCGCGCCCAGGAAGTAGATGCAGACGAAGAGGAAGAGCCAGACCACGTCCACGAAATGCCAATACCAGGCCGCCGCCTCGAAGCCGAAATGGCGCTGCGCGGTGAAGTGGCCCTTGATGGCGCGGACCAGGCAGACCGCCAGGAAGATGGTGCCGACCATCACGTGGAAGCCGTGGAAGCCGGTCGCCAGGAAGAAGGTCGAGGGGTAGACGCCGCCGGTGAACTTGAAGGGCGCCTCGGCATACTCGACCACCTGGAAGAAGGTGAAGGAAAGGCCGAGTGCCACGGTCAGGGCGAGGCCGGTGATCAGCGACTTCCGGTCGTTGTGAAGCAGGGCGTGATGCGCCCAGGTGACCGTGCAGCCGGAGAGCAGCAGGATCATCGTGTTCAGGAAGGGCAGGCCGAAGGGGTCGAAGGTGAGGATGCCCTTGGGCGGCCAGATCGCCTCCACCGCGCCGGAGACATGCTGGGGATAGAGGGCGTAGTGGAAATAGGCCCAGAAGAAGGCGACGAAGAACATCACCTCCGAGGCGATGAACAGCATCATCCCGTAGCGCAGGCCGATGCGCACGATCGGGGTGTGCATGCCCGGCGTGCGGGACTCGCGGATGACGTCGCGCCACCAGAAGAACATGGTCGCCAGCACGCCCGCGACGCCGAGATAGAGCATCCAGTGGATGCCGTAATGGGCCAGGAGGATGATGCCGAGCACCAGCGCGCCGCCGGCGAAGGCGCCGGCCAGGGGCCAGGGCGAGGGATCGACCAGGTGGTAGGGGTGCTTGTGGAGCGGCGCGGGTTCCGCGTTCGCCGTCATGTCGGGGGAGCTGGCCATTGCGCGTCCTGATCTCTGCGGGAGGAGGCCCGCCGGTCGGGGCGCATCAATCCCCAAAAACCGGCCATTATCAAGCCCTCGGAGGGTTACTGGGTCGTCGTCCGGGCCGGCCCAACATGTGGGGCCGCATTGGCCAACGCGCCGGACCGGGCGGCGTCGTCCAGGCTGCGGAAGAAGGTGTAATTGATGGTGATGGTGCGGATGCCCCGGGTATTCGGGTCATTCGCAATGGCCGGATCGACCCAGAAGGTGAGCGGCATGTCGACCCGCTGGCCCGGCTCCAACGTCTGCTCGTTGAAGCAGAAGCAGGCGGTCTTGTGGAAATACTTCCCCACCACCTCGGGCGTCACGTTGTAGGTGGCGACGCCGGTGACGGGGCGGTCGGACAGGTTCTCGGCGCGGTAGAAGCCCAGCCCCTCCTCGCCCAGGCGAAGCGAGACGCTCGGCGCCTCCGGGCCGAAGCGCCAGGGCAGGCCGGGATGGGTATTGGCATTGAAGCGGATGGTCATGGCCCCGGCATTGGCGGCGGCGCCAGGCGCGGCCGGGCCGCCGGTCTGCACGGTGCCGTTGTAGCCGGTCGCCCGGCAGAACATGTCGTAGAGCGGCACCGAGGCGAAGGCGAGGCCGACCATGCAGGCGACGCCGCCGCCGACGACGAGGCCGAGGCGGCGGTTGCGGCGGCGAAGGGTCTCGGCAGGCGTCATGGGATCAACCCTTCAACACGCGGGCGGTGCTGATGGCGAAGAAGAGCGCCACCAGCGCGATCAGCACGCCGAGCACCGCCCAGTTCTTCTGGCGGCGCCGGCGCTGGAAATCGAGGCGCTGCTCGGGTGTCATCAGCCGAGGACCGCCTTGTCGACGGCGAGCGCCACGAAGAGCAGAGCTAGGTAGAGAAGCGAATAGCGGAAGGCCTTCTTCGCCGGCTTGTCGCCGGTGAGGCTGCGCCCGGCCTCGTCCTGCTCATCGCGCCAGACGGCGATGCTCTGGCGGAGGAACTCCGCGCCGAGCAGGACGGCGGCCGCGGCATAGAGCCAGCCGGCGAAGCCGAGCAGCGTCGGCAGCAGCGTCACCGGGAGCAGGACGAGGGTGTAGACCAGCACCTGCTTCCGCGTCTCCCGCGCGCCATGGGTGACGGGGAGCATCGGCACGCCGACCTTCTCGTAATCGGCATGGGCGAAGAGGCTGAGCGCCCAGAAATGCGGCGGCGTCCAGAAGAAGATGATGGCGAAGAGGATCATCGGCGCCAGCGTCACGTCGCCGGTGACGGCCGCCCAGCCGATCACCGGGGGGAAGGCGCCGGCGGCGCCGCCGATGACGATGTTCTGCGAGGTCCGCCGCTTCAGCCAGGCGGTGTAGACGAAGACGTAGAAGCCGATGGAGAGCGCCAGCACGCCGGCCGCGACCCAGTTGGTGGCCAGGCCCATGATGAGGACCGAGGCGACGGCGAGGCCGACGCCGTAGCAGAGCGCCGCCCCCGCCTCGATCCGCCCGGCGGGGATCGGCCGATGCTGGGTGCGGCGCATGACCGCGTCGATGTCGCGGTCGTACCACATGTTGATCGCGCCCGAGGCGCCGGCGCCGAGCGCGATGCACAGCACGGCAGCGATGGCGAGCGTCGGGTGCAGGTGGCCCGGGGCGACGAGCAGCCCGCAGACGCCGGTGAGCACCACCAGCGAGATGACTCGCGGCTTGAGGAGGGTGACCCAGTCCTTGACCTCGGACAGGTCCTGCTGCGCGGCTGCTGCGGTGACGTGGCTCATGATGGCGATGTAGGGCCTCATAAAGGAAAACGCCACACCCCGGCTCGCGGGATGTGGCGCTTTCGGTCGCGCGGATCTGCCTTAGCGGACCTGCGGCAGCTCCTCGAAGGTGTGGAAGGGCGGCGGGCTGCTGACCTGCCACTCGAGGGTGGTCGCCCCCTCGCCCCAGTAGTTGTCGGCCAGGCGCTCCTTCGAGGCGAAGGTCTTCCAGCAGACATAGAAGAAGACGAACATCGAGGCGGTGGAGATGTAGGACCCGGCCGAGGAAACCAGGTTCCAGCCCCAGAAGGCGTCCGGATAGTCCGGGTAGCGCCGCGGCATGCCCTGGGCACCCAGGAAGTGCTGCGGGAAGAACACCAGGTTGGCGCCGATGAAGAGCATCCAGAAATGCACCTTGCCCCAGAACTCGGGGTAGGGCTTTCCGCTCATCTTGCCGATCCAGTAATAGAAGCCGGCGAAGATCGAGAAGACGGCGCCGAGCGACAGCACGTAGTGGAAATGCGCCACGACGTAGTAGGTGTTGTGCAGGATGACGTCGACGCTGGCATTGGCCAGCTTCACGCCCGTCACGCCGCCGACCGTGAAGAGGAAGATGAAGCCGATGGCGAACAGCATCGGCGTCCGGAGGTCGAGGGAGCCGCCCCACATGGTGGCGATCCAGGAAAAGATCTTGATGCCCGTCGGCACGGCGATGACCATGGTCGCGGCCATGAAGTAGGCCCGCGTGTCCACGTCGATGCCCGAGGTGAACATGTGGTGGGCCCAGACCACGAAGCCGACCACGCCGATCGCCGTCATCGCATAGGCCATCCCGAGATAGCCGAAGACGGGCTTGCGGCTGAAGGTCGAGACGACGTGGCTGACGATGCCGAAGCCCGGCAGGATCATGATGTAGACTTCGGGGTGGCCGAAGAACCAGAACAGGTGCTGGAACAGCACCGGGTCGCCGCCGCCCTCGGGCTTGAAGAAGGCCGTGCCGAAGTTGCGGTCGGTGATCAGCATGGTGATGGCGCCCGCCAGCACCGGCACCGCGAGCAGCAGCAGGAAGGCGGTGATCAGCATCGACCAGACGAAGAGCGGCATCTTGTGCAGCGTCATGCCCGGGGCGCGCATGTTGAAGATGGTCGTGATGAAGTTGGCCGCGCCCATGATCGAGCTCGCGCCCGCGAGGTGGAGCGAGAAGAGGGCGAGGTCCATCGCCGGGCCCGGGTGGTAGGCGCTGTCGGAGAGCGGAGTGTAGATCGTCCAGCCCGCGCCCGCGCCCTCGCCGATGAAGAGGCTGGCGCCCAGCAGCAGGAAGGCCGGGACCAGCAGCCAGAAGCTGATGTTGTTCATCCGCGGGAAGGCCATGTCGGGCGCGCCGATCATCAGCGGGACGAACCAATTGCCGAACCCGCCGATCAGCGCCGGCATGACCACGAAGAACACCATGATCAGGCCATGGGCGCTGACCACCGTGTTCCAGGACTGGCCGCTGCCGAAGAATTGCAGGCCCGGCTGTTGCAGCTCCATCCGCATCAGCATCGACAAGGCGACGCCGATGATCGAGGCGAAGATCGAGAAGATGAGGTAGAGGGTGCCGATGTCTTTGTGGTTGGTGCTGAACAGCCAACGCGCGACGAAGCCGGGGGCGTGGTCGTGGTGGCCGTCGTGATGTGCGTCTGTGGCGTGCGCCATGGGTCCGCCTCTGGATGAAAGGGTCAGCCGGTTACCGGCTCAGCTCGGCGACGCGGGTGCCGGCCGGGGCCGGCGTGCTGTCATTCGCCGCGTACTTCTTCTTGGCCTCCTCGACCCAGGCCTGGAACTCGGCCTGCGGCACGGCGCGGACCATGATCGGCATGAACCAGTGGTTGGTTCCGCAGATCTGGTTGCACTGGCCGTAATAGACGCCCGCCCGGTCCGCGCGGAACCAGGTCTCCAGCGTCCGGCCCGGGATCGTGTACTTCTGCACGCCGAGCGACGGGACGAAGAAGCTATGGATCACGTCCTGGCCGGTCGTCAGCACGCGGATGTTGGCGCCGGTCGGGATCACCAGCGGCTCGTCCACCGCGAGGTTGCGGGGCTGGCCCGGCTTCAGGTCCTCGTCCGCCACGGGGCGGCTGTCGAAGGCGAAGTCGCCGTTGTCCGGATAGGCATAGTGCCAATACCACTGCCGGCCCTGGACATTGATCGTCAGGTCGGCATCGCGCGCCCGGTCTTCGTAATAGATCAGGCGGAAGGACGGAATGGCGATCACCAGCAGGATCAGCACCGGCACTACCGTCCAGGCGATCTCGAGGGTGGTGTTGTGGCTGGTCCGCGAGGGCGTCGGATTGGCCGAGGCGCGGAAACGCCAGATGCAGTAGGCCAGCAGGCCCATCACGAAGATGGTGATGGCGACGATGATCCAGAGCACCAGCGTGTTGAAGTCGTGGATCGCTTCCTTCACCGGGCCGCCGGCCGGCTGCAGGCCGGTGCCCCAGGGGATGGGTGCGCCGAGATCCGAATGGGTTTCGCCCACTGTGCCGCCGGAGCTGCGATTGTCCTGCGCCAGGGCGGTGCCCACGGCGCCACCGAGCGCGAGCAGGCCGGCCAGCGCCAGCCCCGATGCCCTACCGAACCACTGACCGATCACCCGCTGCATCCCGTGTCCCGCCCGCCGCGCGCCCTGCGCGCACCGCCTGAGAGAGGTTCCGCCGGCCGGACTGGCCGGCCGACGCGTCGCCGCGCCCCGAAAGGGGCTGAAGCGACGCGGCCGGACCATAGTCGCCCTGCACCGCACCGCACAAGTGAGGCTCCGCGCGCGATCCGCAAGTCCGCGCGGGCAGGTCCGGGATCAGGGCGCCGCCTCGGCCTCCGCATCGACCTCGGCGACGTGGTCGACCATGTCGGAGAGCATGGAACGGATATGCTCGTCCATCACCGCGTAGAAGACCTGGCGGCCGCGCCGGTCCGCCTGGAGCAGCCGGGCGGCACGCAACAGGCGCAGGTGGTGCGAGACGAGCGAGGCGGAGATGCCGAGGCGCTCCGCCATTTCGCCCACCGCAGCCGGGGCGTCGAGGCAGGCGAGGATGATCTTCAGCCGCGTCGGGTCGCTCATCAGGCGGAACATTTCCGCCAGTTCGACCACCTGGTCGTCGCCGATCCGGATTCGTCCGCGCATCTGCCCTCACCCCTGCCCCGCCGACTTGACAGGATAGCGTCGCGAGCGCAACTGCGGTATGCGTGATAAATGCTTGAAAAACAAGGAACCTTTCAACAGTTGAAGACCTGTTCAGCCGTCGGGTCGAGAGCGGCCGCATGTTGAACCGGCCGGAGGCGCCGCCGCCCGCCGATTTCAGCCTGGCCGAGATGCATGCCAGCGTGCGCATCCCCCATGCGGCCGGCTGGCTGCGGCGGCTCGGCGCCTTCGTCGGGCCCGGCTACCTCGTCGCCGTCGGCTACATGGACCCGGGCAACTGGGCAACCGCCCTCGCCGGCGGGTCGGCCTTCGGCTACACGCTGCTCTCGGTGGCGCTCGCCTCCTCGCTGATGGCGATCCTGCTCCAGGCGCTCTGCGCCCGGATCGGCATCGCCACCGGGCGGGACCTGGCGCAGCTCTGCCGGGACCGCTTCCCGCGCCCGGTCAACCTCGTGCTCTGGGCGCTGGCCGAGATCGCCATCTGCGCAACCGACCTCGCCGAGCTGATCGGCACGGCGATCGCCCTCAACCTTCTCTTCGGCATCCCGCTGCTGGCCGGGGTGGTGCTGACGGCGCTCGATGCGTTGCTGATCCTCTGGCTGCAGCACCGGGGCGTGCGCTGGCTGGAGGCGCTGGTGGCGGGGTTGATGTTCCTCGTCTTCGGCTGCTTCGCGGCGCAGATGGCCTACGCCCAGCCGGACTGGGCGGCGGTGCTCAACGGCTATGTGCCGAGCGGCTCGATCCTCACCGACGAGAACCAGCTCTACATCGCCATCGGCATCCTCGGGGCGACGGTGATGCCGCACAACCTCTACCTCCATACCGCCATCGTGCAGTCGCGGGCCTATGGCGAGGGGGTGGCGGAGCGGCGCGAGGCGATCCGCTTCGCCACCATCGACAGCTCGGTCGCGCTGGCGCTGGCCCTGCTGGTGAACTCGGCGATCCTCATCACCGCGGCGGCCGTCTTCCATGCCGGCGGGCGGACCGAGGTGGCGGAGATCCAGGAGGCCTACGAGCTGCTGACGCCGATGGTCGGCACGGCGATGGCGGCGACCCTCTTCGCCGTGGCGCTGCTGGCCTGCGGGCTGAACGCGACCGTCACCGCGACGCTGGCCGGGCAGGTGGTGATGGAGGGCTTCCTCGGCCTCCGGCTGCCGCCCGTGGTGCGGCGGCTGGTGACGCGGCTGATCGCCATCGTCCCGGCGGTGATCATCACCTGGCTCTATGGCGAGAGCGGGACGGCGGAGCTGCTGATCCTCTCCCAGGTGATCCTCTGCCTGCAGCTGCCCTTCGCCGTGATTCCGTTGATGCTGTTCGCCGGGGACCGGCAGCGGCTCGGCGCGCATGCGGCGCCGCGCTGGCAGGTGGTGCTGGGCTGGGCCTGCACGGTGGTGATCGTCGCCATGAACCTGAAGCTGCTCTGGGGGTTCTTCGCGGGCTAGGGTCGAGCGATGCGTCCGCTCGCCCTCTGCCTCCTCCTCCTCGCCGCCGGACCGGCCCGGGCCCAGGAGGATCCGTGGCTGGCCTGCCGGCGCGCCATACTCGCGGCCGAGCGCGGCTCCGGCCTGCCGCCGGGGCTCCTCCTGGCGATCGCCCTGGTCGAGACGGGGCGTGGCGATCCCCGCTCGGGGCGGTTCGAGCCCTGGCCCTGGAGCTGGAATGCCGAGGGCGAGGGCCATGTCGAGCCGACGCGGGAGGCGGCCGTTGCCGCGGTCTCCGGCTTGCTCGCGCGCGGCCGGCGCTCGGTCGATATCGGCTGCATGCAGGTGAACCTGCTTTACCATCCGGAGGCCTTCCGCAGCGTGGCGGAGGGCTTCGACCCGGCGACGAACACCCGCTACGCGGTCCGCTTCTTGCAGGAGCTGCGGGCCCGGACGGGGAATTGGGCGGATTCCATTGCGCAGTACCATTCCGGTGACCCGGAGCGTGGCGCGGGATACCAGCGGCGGGTGGTGCTGGCGCGGCTCGGGGCGGCCTGGGCCAATGGCGGCAGCGTGCCTCTCTCCGCCCGCAGCCTGGCCGGGCTCTGCGCCGCGGGGCGGCAGCCGGCGCTCGTCGTCAAGCGGGGCGGCGGCGGGGTGCGGCCGCGGCTGGCCTGCTCGGCCGTCAGTCGAGGTTCGGCACGCGCACCAGGGTGAAGAGGCCGAAGGGCGGGCAGACCTCGATCTCGGCGGCCTGGCGCGGGTCGTCCAGCAGGTCGGTCAGGGCGAAATCGGGGTGCCAGCCGAGCACGCGGGAAAGCGGCGCCAGCGTGCGCTCGGCCCACCAGCGGAGGCCGCCTTCCGCGGCGAAGTGGTTGACGAAGAGCAGCTCGCCGCCCGGGCGGACGACGCGGCGCATCTCGCGGAACAGGCGGCGGGCATCCGGCACCACGGTCGCGGTGAACATCGCAACCGCGATGTCGAAGCTGCCATCCTCGAAGGCCATGGATTCGGCGTCCATCTCGAGCAGGCCGGTGACGTTGTGCAGGCGCTCGTTGGCCACGCGGTCATGGGCGCGGCGGAGCATGTCGCTCGACAGGTCGATGCCGACGACCTGCTTGTTCTCTTCGTAGAGCGGCAGGGCGAGGCCGGTGCCGACGCCGACCTCCAGCACCTTGGTGCCTGGCAGGCGGTTGGCGGCGGCCACGGCGCGGCGGCGGCCGGCGCCGGAGACGCCGCCGAAGACCTCGTCATAGACGCCGGCCCAGCGGCGATAGGCGTCCCGGACCGCGCCGGCATCCAGCGCCGCCCGCGGATGCGCGTCGCGGTCGATGGGCTTGCGGTGGGGCTGTTGCAGCCTGGCGTGCGAAATGACCCGGCTCTCCTCACTAGAGGTCCCTGCGCTAGACCAAGCAGGGCTGGGACGCAAGCGGGGGCCAGGCTCCAGGGTTCCCGAAGAAACCGGTATTGATCGATCAGCCCGGCTTCCGCCCCGGCAGGGCAACCAGGATGCCGCCGAGGGCGATGACCAAGCCGCCGAGCAGCGTCCAGCCATCCGGCCAGTCGCCGAAGACGAGGATGCCGGCGAGGCTCGCCCAGATCAGCTGGGTATAAGAGAGCGGCGCGAGCAGGCTGACCGGGGCGCGGGCATAGGCCAGCACCAGCAGCCCATGGCCGAGCGCGCCGAACAGGCCGAGCAGCATCAGGAGCGGCCAGTGGCCGAGCGGCGGCCAGGTCCAGAAGAAGGGCTGCACGAGGCTGGTCACCACGCAGCCGGCGAAGCCGGTATGCAGGATGGTGGTGCGCGGGTCGTCGATCGAGGCCAGCTTGCGGGTCAGGATCTGGTAGACGGCGAACATGCAGGCCGTGCCGAGGGGCAGGATGGCGGCCCAGTGCGGCGGCTCGGCGCCGGTGAGGAAGGGCGGCCGCAGCGCCACCATCACCCCGGCCAGCCCGATGGCGACGCCGGTCCAGCGCCGGACGCTGACGCGCTCGCGCAGCCAGAGGGCGGCCAGCGCCACGGTCAGCAGCGGCGAGGCGAAGCCGATCGCTGTCGCATCGGCGAGCGGCAGGTAGGGCAGCGCCGAGGAGAACATGAGGTTGGCACCGGCCAGCGTCAGGCTGCGCCAGGCCTGCAGCCAGGGCGCGCGGGAGCGCCAGGGCAGCCGGTGCATGGTCAGGCGGAAGACAAGGGCGACGGCGATCAGGCTGAAGAGGAAGCGGGCCCACATCAGCTGCGGAACGGCGTAGAAGGCGGTCATCACCTTCAGCAGCGTGTCCATGCAGACGAAGACGGCGAGCGCCGCGACCTGCAGGAGAAGCCCGGCGAGCCAGCCGCTCATCGGGCGGGAGGAATAAGCATCCAATCAGGATCGCCGCGGGGCACCCGCTTGGCAACCGCCCGGAACCCTGCCGCGGCCCTGCCGTGGCAGGGACGCGATGCGCGGGACATGGCCACCTTTAGCGGCCCCGCGGCGACGCGCAGCATCGTCGTGGAGATCTAGGCCGCATCCTCCCGACGGTCGCGGGCCTTCACATAGGCGACGGCGGCATGCTCCTGGCAGTAGGGCTTGCCGGTCAGCGCATCGCCCGAGCAGAAGCGAAACTCCGGCGTCCCCGGCTCGCCGAGCGGCCAGCAGCAGGTGCGCGCCGAGGTGCGCTGGAAAGGCCGGACGACCGCGGCGGGCGGCGCCGCAGGCTGCTCGAGCCGGCGGAGAGGGGCGGATTCTCGGGCGGGCGGCGTGGTGCGGCGGGGCTGCGCCGCGGGGCGCTCGCCACCCGCCGCCTCGCGGCGGATCGGGCTCGGCCGGGCGTCGAGGTTCAGCCGGTGGGCCTTGCCGACGACCGCGTTCTTGGAGATGCCCATCCGCCGGCCGATCTCGGCGGTGGAGTGACCCTCCGCCCAATAGGCGCGGAGTTGGTCGATAGCCTCTGCCGTCCACTCCATGTGGTCCTCCCGTGCCCCGGCCTACCAGATGTGGCCACCCACTAGATACGGTAGGATATCGCGCAGGGCCGCCACAAGTTCTGGCAGGTCGTAACTCCTGTGAATCCTGTGGAAAAGCTTCGTTTCGGCCTCAACCGGCGAGTGCATGCCACAGCAGGGGCAGCAGAAGGGCGGTCGCCAGGGCATTCAGTCCCATCGCGAGGCCGCTGAAGGCCCCTGCGGCAGCACTGACGGAGAGCGCGCGGGCCGTGCCGATCCCATGCGATGCAGTCCCGATGGCGAGTCCCCTCGCGCGCATGTCCGCGACTCGGGCGAGGTCCAGCACCAGGGGCCCGAGCGCCGCGCCGGTGATGCCGCTGGCGATGACGAGGGCCGCGGTGAGCGAGGGCAGCCCGCCGATCCGCTCGGCGATGCCCATGGCGACGGGCGTGGTGACGGAGCGCGGGGCGAGCGAGGCCACGACCTCCGGCGCCGCGCCGAGCGCCAGCGCGATGCCGACCCCGACCGTCGCCGCGAAGAGTCCACCGGTGACGACGGAGAGCGCGGCAAGCAGCGCCGAGCGGCGGACGGCCGCCCATTGCTGGTGCAGCGGCACGGCCAGCGCGACGGTTGCCGGGCCGAGCAGGAAGTGGACGAACTGCGCGCCCTCGAAATAGCGGCCGTAGTCGATGCCGCTCAGCAGCAGCCCGGCAGCCAGGATCAGCACGGCGAAGAGCACCGGATTGGCCAGCGGATGCCGCCGGCAGAGGCGCTGCAGCCGCAAGGCGCCGAGCCAGGCGAGCAGCGTCGCGGCGAGCGCCGCCAGCGGCTCCCGCGCCAGGTAGACCCAGATCTCGCCGAGTTCGCTCATCGGCCGCGCAGCAGCCATTGCGCGAGGCGTCCGGTGAAGGCGATGGCCGCCGGCGTCCCGGCCAGGACGGCGAGGCTGAGCGGCGCCCAGTCCCGCGCCAGCAGCGGCAGGTAGAGCACCACCCCGACGCCGGCCGGGACGAAGAGCAGCCCGAGGTTGCCGAGCAGCCCATCGGCCGAGGTCTGGAGGGCGGGAGGCGCCTCGCGGCCGCGCAGCAGAAGGCCGGCGAAGAGCAGCGCCATGCCGATCACCGGGCCGGGGACGGGCAGGTGCAGCGCGCGGGCCAGGACCTCGCCAGCGAGTTGGCAGGAGAGCAGGGTAGCGAGGGCGCCGATCATGCGGGGCGCCCCCTTCTCGGCAGCAGGATCATGTCGGCGGGACTCCGTCCTCGCCGCCATGATCCGCTCGCCGCGACCGGCCGGGCAAGGCCGCCCCGCAGGGGGAACCCTTTCACGGCTTGGCCGTGGAAGGGGTGGCTGGTGTCAGAAGGGAAGCGTCTGCCGGGGCCCTGCGGCAACGCGCGGCGTTGTCGTGGGGATTTACTGCAGGTCCACCGTCACCAGGTCCTGGAACCAGGACTGCGCTGACGTGAACCCGCGCACCCGGCGCGACATCGCCCGCGGGTTCAGGTCGTGGACGATGTAGAGCCAAGGCGGGTTGTCGACCAGCCGCTCATGCGCGCGGGCATAGGCGGCGGCATAGGTCGCCGGGTCGCGGGCATTCTCGAGGGCGGCGAAAGCCTCCTCGAATTGCGGGTCGTTCCACTGGCCCCAATTGAAGCCGTTCGGCGGGATGAAGGCCTGCAGGAAGTAGCGGGCTGCCACCGCCGGGTCGGATGAGGGCGAGGACGGATTCACCGAGACCGAGCCGTTCAGCACGGGCGCGTCCGGCGCGCTGCGCACCGCCGTCAGCAGCGTGTTCCACTCCGTCACCTCGAAGGAGACCTCGACGCCGCAGGCCTCCTTCAGGTTCTGCTGCATGAACTCGTTCATCGGCAGCGGCAGCATCTGGCCGGAGCCGCTGGCCGAGATCATCACCTTGAAGCGCAGCGGGTTCTGCGCGGTGAAGCCGGCGGCGGCGAGCATGGCGCGGCCCTTCGCCGGGTCGAAGCCGTAGCGGTTCTGCGGGCTGCCGAAATGCGGGTCGGAGGGCTTCAGCCAGCCGACCGAGGGCTCCGCCGTTCCGTTCAACAGCTCTACCAGCCCGGCGCGGTCGACGCAGTAGTTGAGGCCCTGGCGCACGCGCAGGTCGCGGAACGGCGTGGCGCTGCCGCCCATCTGGTAGAACCAGGGCCAGACATGCGGGTAGCTGTTGGTGACGATCTGGAAGCCGGCTTGCCTGAGGCTCGGGATGGCATCCGGCGGCGGCACCTCGATCCAGTCAACCTGGCCGGAGCGCAGCGCAGCGAGGCGGGAATTCGCCTCCGGGATCGGCAGCAGCAGCACGCGGTCGAGCTTCGGGACGCGGCCCTGGTCCCAGTAGTCGGGGTTCTTCGAGAGTTCGGCCGAGACGCGGGGGGTGAAGCGGGAGAGGCGGAAGGGCCCGGTGCCCGCCGGCGGCAGCGCGGCGACCTTGGCCCAGTCGCGGCCGCCCTGCTCCCAGCTCTGCGGGCTGATCATCAGGATGTAGACCGCCATGTAGGGGAAGTAGCTGGCGACCCGCGTGGTGGTGATGGAGACGGTGAAGTCGTCGATTTTGCGGTAACTGGCGAGGATCGGGATGCGGGCACGGGCGATCCCGCTGCCGGCCGGGTCGAACTGCGGGCTGTCGTTCTTCCAGAAGCGGTCGAGCGTCCAGATCACGCTGTCGGCGGTGAAGGCGGTGCCGTCATGGAACCTCACCCCGCGGCGGAGGTGGAAGACCCAGGTCTTCGGGTCCGCCGGATCCTGCTCGTAGCGCTCGGCGAGGCCGGGGCGAAGCGTCGCCGGCTGGTCGGCACGGGAGAGGTCCCAGAGCACCAGCCCCTCGAAGGAGGGGTAGCCGAGGAAGCGCACGCCCTCGAAGCCGTTGTTCGGCGCGCCGCTCGTGGTCGGCACGTCGGCGGCGGTCATGGCGATGCGGAGCACCTTCGGCTGCTGCGCATCGCCCGGCGAGGCGAGGAGCAAGCCAGCAAGGGCGGCGGCGCCGATCAGTCCCTGTCTCTTCATATGTGGTCCCATCCCGGATTGGTCCGCCTGGTTGATGCAAACAGCGTGCAAGCGCCGGCGGCCGGGCGCCCTGCGGAAGCGGCGCGCGCCGCTGCCCAAAACCAGGGCACCAGGCGGTCATTGCGGGTCCACGCGGGTCAGATCCTGGTACCAGGACTGCGCGCTAACGAAGTCACGCATGCGCGGCGTCATCGGCCTCGATCGAGGTCGTGGACGATGTAGAGCCAAGGGGGCGCCATCGACGAGGCGCTCATGCGCGCGCCACAACGCCACCCGGATATGCTCTGGGTCTACCTACTTGCGCGGATAGGCGGCCTCCGGCGCCCAGGCGGTGGTGAGGCGCGACGGCGCTTCCCCCATGGACGCGCCGGTGGCCTAGGACGGATCGTGCTCGCGGCGCTCCAGCAGCTCGACCATCACGCCCTCCGGCCCGCGGATGAAGGCGAGGCGGAGGCCGCCGGCGTTGAGCGGGCCGACGGGGATGTCGGCGCCGGCGGCGCGAAGCCATGCGATGGCGGCAGCCATGTCGGCAACGGCGAGGCCGATATGCTCAAGGCCGCAATAGGGAAAGTCCGGGCCGGGCGCGGGCGGGTGGTCCGCATTGGGCGGGCCGATGAGGAGGGTCTGGCCGTCGAGGCCGAGGATCCAGCGGCCGGGCCGCCCCTCCGGCCTGGCGGTGGCGCCGAAGAGCGAGGTGAAGAAACGCATCATGGCCTCCGGCTCGCGGGCGCGAAGGTGGATGTGGTCGAAGCGGAAGCGGGGCTTGGGGCTTCGGTCCGTCATGCGGCCGGCTCCAGCGGGAGGGGGATGCGGAAGCGCAGCTCCTCCGCCGCGCCATAGGCGGCCGGGGCGCGGAAGCGCTCCACGAACTGCCCGCCGCAGGCGAGGATGACGCGTTGGGAGGCGAGGTTCCCGGGGTCCGTCGTCAGCTCCACATGGCAGAGGCCGCGGGCGCGGGCCTCGGGCAGGAGCAGGGCCAGGGCGCGGCGGGCGAGGCCGCGGCCGCGCTTCCAGGGGACGACGGTGTAACCGACGTGGCCGAGCACATGGGGCGGCAGGGCCTCCGTCCCCGGCTGCCAACGGAAATGGATGGCGCCGCAGAACTCGCCGTCGGACAGCCAGCGGGTGAAGCCGGGCAGGCGCGGGACGCGGCTGCCATCGGGCAGGCGGACGGTCCCGGCCCGGCCGGGCGGCTGCTCGAGGCTGGCGAGGAAGCCCTCCGGGTCAGCGGCGATGGCAGCCAAGTGTTCGGCCGCCACCGCCGCGCCGCGCAGGTTGTGCGGCGACCAGCCGGCCTTGAGCGCCGCGCGGTAGCTGTCGAGCAAGGCGGAGGCGGGGCGGAGGAGAACGAGCTCGGGCATGACACCGAGCATAGAGCGTAACGGCCGGGGGCGTGAACCACGCGCCCGGGCACCATGCCGGACCATGAGCCGCGACCCGGTCATCGCGGGTCACGGTCCGGCGCCCCCTCGCCTTCCCTGCGCGCCGGTGCTACCCCGCGCGGATGAACCGTCCCTCTGGTCGCGTGGCCGATGCGCTGCGCTCCGTTATCCTCGAGCCCGGCGTTGCCCGGCATGCCGAGGGTTCCTGCCGCATCCGCATGGGCAACACGGAAGTGCTCTGCACCGCGAGCGTCGAGAGCCGGGTGCCGCCCTTCCTGCGCGGCACCGGCCAGGGCTGGGTGACGGCGGAGTACGGCATGCTGCCGCGGGCGACCCATACCCGCTCCGACCGCGAGGCAGCCCGCGGCAAGCAGTCCGGCCGCACGCAGGAGATTCAGCGGCTGATCGGCCGCAGCCTCCGCGCCGTCACCGACCTCAAGGCGATGGGCGAGATGTCCATCACCGTCGACTGCGACGTGCTGACGGCGGATGGCGGGACGCGCTGCGCCAGCATCACCGGGGCCTGGGTGGCGCTGCACCTTGCCTTCCGGCACTGCATGAAGATGAACGTCCTCGGCACCGTGCCGCTGCGGGACCAGGTGGCGGCCGTTTCCTGCGGGATCTGGCAGGGCACGCCGGTGCTCGACCTCGACTATGACGAGGACAGCAAGGCGCAGACGGATGCCAATTTCGTCCTCACCGGCAAGGGCGGCCTCGTCGAGGTGCAGGGAACGGCGGAGGGCGAGCCCTTCTCCGAGGCGGAGCTGCTGGCGCTGCTGAAGCTGGCGCGGCTGGGCACGGACGAGCTGTTCAAGCGGCAGCGGGCGGCCGTCGGCATTGGCTAGGCGGCTCGAGCGCGGGCGCCTCGTCATCGCCACTCATAACGAGGGCAAGCGGCGCGAGGTCGCCGAGCTGCTGGAACCCTTCGGGATGGAGGTGCTCTCGGCCGGCGCGCTCGGCCTGCCGGTGCCGGAGGAGACCGAGGACAGCTTCCTCGGCAATGCGCGGATCAAGGCGCAGGCGGCGGCGCGGGCAACGGGCCTGCCGGCGCTGGCCGATGACAGCGGCTTCTCCGTCGCCTCGCTCGGTGGCGATCCGGGCGTCCGGACCGCCGACTGGGCGGAGCTGCCGGACGGCAGGCGGGACTATGCCATGGCCATGGCGAAGGTGGCGGCGCTGGCGGGACCCTTCCCGGACCGGCATGCCTGGTTCTCCTGCGCGCTCGTCCTTGCCTGGCCGGACGGGCACACGGAAGGCTTCCTCGGCGAAGTGCATGGCACCTGGGTGGATCCGCCGCGCGGCGACCGGGGCTTCGGCTACGATCCGATGTTCGTCCCCGAGGGCGGGAGGGAGAGTTTCGGCGAGATGGAGCCGGCGGTGAAGCACGCGATCAGCCACCGGGCGCGAGCCTTCGCGCTGCTGCGGGAGGCCTGCCTCGGAGGCTAGCGGCGATGGTGGAGCGCCGCGCCGGCGGCCAGGCCGAGGTTGGGCGCGGGCGGTGGTGGCGAAGGCGCAAGCGAGCGCCGCCACGGCAATGATGCCTCGTTTGAGCAGAATCTTTGGCCTGCCCTGTCCGATGCTGGCAGGCATCGTCGCGGCTGCGGCTCGGCCGTGTCGATGCGAAGCAGCCGGTGGATCAGGGCGCTGAGGCCGGCTTTGCCTCGGTTGCAGGCAGGATGCGCCCATCTTCCATCGCAACGATGCGGTCGGCGATGTCGAGGATGCGCGGATCATGCGTCACCATCAGGATCGGCACGCCACGGCGGCGGGCGAGGTCGCGCAACAGGCGAACCACATCGCCGCCAGACTGCTTGTCGAGGGCGGCGGTCGGCTCGTCCGCGAGGATGAGGCCGGGCTGGCCCGCGAGCGCCCGGGCAACGGCGACGCGCTGGCGCTGGCCGCCGGAGAGCTGGTCGGGCCGGCTTTCGCATTTCTCGGCGAGGCCGACGGCGGCGAGCATCTCCCCGGCGCGGGCGAGGCGGTCGCGCTCGCTGGTCGCCGGATCGAGCTCGAGGGCCATCGCCACATTCTGCCGGGCGGTGAGGAAGCCGAGCAGGTTGTGCTGCTGGAAGATGAAGCCGATGCGACGCCGGAGCGCCGTGCGCTGCCGCTCCGTAGCGCCAGCGAGTTCCTGGCCAAGGACGGTGGCGCTGCCCGTCTGCAGGGCGCGGAGCGCGCCGATCAGCGTCAGCAGCGTCGTCTTGCCGCTGCCGGAGGGGCCGGTGAGCAGCACCACCTCGCCCGGCGCGACGCTGAGGTCGACATCGCGCAGCACCGGGCGCGCGAGGTCGCCGGTGCCGTAGGCGTAGGTGACGTCGCGGAGGGCAACCGGGGTGGTCATCAGAACATGTCGGCCGGGTTGGCGTCGCGGAGCTTGCGCATGGCGAGCAGGCCGGCCAGGCCGCACATGGTGAAGATCATGGCGAAGACGCTGAGTGCGCGCGACAGGTCCATCTCGAGCGGCAGGAAGGTCCCCTTCCCCACCACGTCGTAGAGCAGGGTCGAGAGGGCGAGGCCCGGCAGGAAGCCGAGCACGGCGAGGATCAGCGCCGCCGAGAGCACGGCGCGGCGGAGGAAGCCGTTGGAATAGCCGATCGCCTTCAGCGTCGCGTATTCGCGCAGGTGGCTGGCGATGTCGCTGAAGAGGATCTGGTAGACGATCACCATGCCGACGACGAGGCCCATCAGGCTGCCGAAGGCGAAGATGAAGCCGATCGGCGTCGCCGTCTCCCAGTAGTTGCGCTCATGGGCGACGAGCTCGGGCTGGCTCATCACCATGACATCGGCCGGCAGCAGGGCGCGGAGCCGGGCCATGGCAGCCTCGCGGTCAGCGCCCGGGCGGAGCTTGATGGCGACGAGGTCGACCTGGCTCGGCAGGCGCTCCTTCACCACGCGGCGGAAATTCACCTCCGACATGACGATGTTGCCGTCGGCGCCGAAGGAGGGGCCGATCTCGACCAGGCCGGCGATCTCCATCTGCCGGTTGCCGACCTGGACCTCGAAGGGGCCGCGCTCGGCCAGCAGCCGGGCGACATCGCCGAATTCGGGGCGGGAGCGGCGGTCGAAGGCGATGGTGTCGGGGCGCTTCAGCGTCTCGACCAGCGGGGCGAGGCCGGGGAAGTCCATCACCCCGGATTCGGTGTCGAAGCCGACGAGCTGCACGGCGCGGCGGGTGCCGCTCTCCGGGTTCCGCCAGGTCGCCTGGGCCAGGTAGACGGGCACGGCGGCCTGCACCTCGGGCAGCGCCATGGCCTGGCTGGCACGGATCCGCGGCAGCATCTCCGGCTTGAAGCTCACCGTGGTCAGCGGGTGCATGAGGAAGATGTCGGCCCGCATCGCGGCCAGCAGGGCCGTCGCACTGTCGAACAGGGCGGAGCGGAAGCCGAGCTGCATGAAGACCAGCACGCAGGCGAAGAGCACGCCGGCGATGGCGGAGGCGAGCCGGGCGCGCTCGGCGCGGAGCTGCCGCCAGGCGAGGCGGAGCGGGAGCCAGAGTCCGGCGAGCGGCGAGCCGCCAGGCGATGGCGGCGGCGGGGGCGCGGCAGCCGCGGCATCGCCGGTAAGCTCCGGTGCCCAGGGCAGCAGCCTGGCTTCGGCCGCCGGCGCGGTACGGGGGATGGCATTCATGGCTGGATGGAGACCTGCACCTGCATGCCGGCGCGGCGCTCGAGCGCGGCGCGGCCCTCGGGCGAGAGGGTGAGGCGGACCTCGACGGTGCGCGCATCGACGGCCGCCACCGGGTCCGTCCCTGCCTGGGTGGTGCGGCGGACCAGCCAGCCGATCTCGCGCAGCTCCGCGGGATAGCGGCGCGGGTCGCCGGGGACGATGACATCGGCCGGGGCGCCCTGGCGCAGGCGGGGCACATCCGTCTCGTAGACATCGGCGACGACGTCGAGCCGGGTGAGATCCGCCATGTCGAGCAGCCCGTCGTTGCCCACCTGGTCGCCGGGGCGGGCATAAATCTTAAGGATCGTCCCGGCGATGGGGGCGGTGACGCGGGAGAGAGTGGCATCCGCCCGGGCCTTGGCGAGGGCGGCCTCGGCGGCCATCACCTCGGATTCGGCGACGGCCAGGTCCTCCGGGCGGGGGACGAGGAGGCGCTGCAGCGTCGCATCGGCCTCGGCGCGCTCGGCGGCGGCGCGGGCGGCGGCGAAGCGGGCGCGCTCGGCGGTGGCGGCGCCGCCGGCGCCGGAGGGCACGAGCGCCTCGGCCCGCTCGGCATCGCGGCGGGCGCTCGATTCGGCGAAGCGGAGGGCATCGATGCGGGCGCGCTGGGCAGCGATCTCCTCCGGCCGTCCGGCGGCACGGATGCGGGCGAGTTCGGCGCGGGTCTGGGCGAGCTGCGCCTCGGCCTGGGCGATGGCGGCGTCCTTCTGCGCGACGTCGCCGAATTCGGCGATGAGCTGGCCGGCCTCGACCCGCTCGCCCTCGGCCACCAGCAGGCGGTCGAGGCGGGTCACGGCCATGCCGCCCGGCGGGTTGAGCCGGCGGATGCGGCTGGCGGGCTCGACGCGGCCGAGGGCGCCGACGCCGGGGGGCGGCAGGGGCGCGGCCTCGGCGGGGGAGACCGGGGCGGCCTCGCGCGCGGCGAAGCCGACCCAGGCGAAGCCGGCCCCGGCGAAGGCGACTACCAGCAAGCCAAGAAGGGTAGCGCGGCGACTCACGGCGCGGGCGCCTCGGGGTCGAGCAGGGTCAGGAATTCGGCCTCGTCGAGCACGTCGAAGGCCAGCAGCGCGCTGTCCGGCAGGTCGCCGCTGAGGCAGTCGCCGATCAGGCCGAAGAGGCTTGGCATGGCCGGGTGGAACTGCGTCCCCGCTGCGGCGCCGGCAGCGAGCATGGTGAGGATCGCGCCCGCGAGCGCGGTGGACAGCCTCATGGCGTGGCCTCCTCGATCAGGCGCGAGAGGGTGGCGTGCATGGCATCCATCTCCGCGGGCGTCGGGTTGTACATGCCGAAGATCCGGGCCATGAACAGCCCGTCCCCTGCCGCCATCACCACGCCGCCGATGCCGGGCGGCAGGCCGTCCTCGGCGACGCGCCGGCGCATGTCGGCGATGACGGCGCGCACCGGGTCCAGCAGGGCCGGGTCATGGTGGAAGGTGGCGAGAAAGACGGCGGCGGCGCGGTCGCAGCGCTCGTTCATCGCCTCCGCCGTCTGGCCGAAGCCCCAGGCCAGCACGGCACGGGCGACGCGGCCCGGCCCCTCCGGCTGGGCGGCGACTCCGAGGGCGAAATCCTCGGTGATGAACTCGGCCATGCGGGCGATGAGGCCGGTCAGCAAGGCCTCCTTCGAGGCGAAATGATAGAGCAGCCCGCCTTTCGAGACGCCGGCGAGGCGGGCGGCGGCCTCCAGGGTGAGGCCGGCGACGCCCTTCGCGCGGACGAGGCTCTCGGCCGCATCGAGGATGCGGGTGCGGGCATCGGAATGGGCAGGGTAGGATGTGCCGTCCATCATGGGTTCCAAACTATACCGTCTGGACGGTCTGTCAACCGTCCAGACGGTATAGTTCATCGAACCGGCCCGGATCGCCTCCCGGGCCGGCCCGGGTCAGGCGCCTGGGTCGGCCTGCAGGCGGAAGCGGCTGGTCCCGCTGGAGAGCAGCGCCTCGGCCCCGTCGACCATTCGCTCGATGATGACGGCGGTGGGCAGAACGCGGTCGGTATGGGGCGCCGGCCAGACTTGGCTGCGCACGATGTCGAAGGGCAGGCCGCGCACGGTGCGGCCGCTCTGGGGGCTAATCGCGGCCGAAATCGGGGTGACGCTGCTGCCGCGGGCGGTACGCGAGGGCAAGCCGGGCGTGGCGGTGGAGGCGCTGCCGCCGGAGCACAACCGGGTGCCGACGGTGCTGGAGCGGCTGCCTTGAGCGGCGGCGCTACCCCGCCGGCCAGCGGCGATGCAGCCAGAGCCACTCCGCTGGACGCTCCGTGATCCAGGCGGAGAGCCGGTCGTTGATCGCCGTCGTCAGCGCCAGGATCTGCGCCTGCCGGTCCGGGCCGGGCGGCACCGGCAGGGGCGGCTCCACCACCAGGCGGAAGCGGCAGGGGCCGAGGCGCTGGACACGGCCGGGGATGATCGGGCAACCGAAGCGGAGCGCCAGCTGGGCCGGCGCCGGGGCGGTCATCGCCGGCAGGCCGAGCAGCGGGGCGGCGATGCCATCGTTCAGCTTCTGGTCGGCGAGCATGCCGAGGACGCCGCCCTGCGACAGGTAGCGCAGTGCGGCGCGGGCGCCGGCGGAGCCTTTCGGGAAGAGCGGCAGCGGGTCGCCCGCCACGGCCTCGGCGCGGCAGGCGGCGATGAGGGCATCGACCTCCCCATTGTCGGCGGCGCGGTAAACGCTGCCCACGCGGATGCCCATGGTGGCGAGCGCGGGGGGCAGCACCTCCCAATTGCCGATATGGCCGGAGACCAGGATGGCCGGACCGCCCCGTTCCGCGATGGGGGCGAGGTGCTCCCTCCCCTCCATCTCCCATTCCAGCGCCGGGAGATGCGCCAGTTCGGCGGCCGTGCGGCCCAGATTGTCCCACATGGCGCGCACCACGCGGTCTCGCTCCGCGGCGGGGAGGCCCGGCAGGGCGCGGGCCAGGTTATGGCGGGCGGTGCGGGTGACGGGCAGCAGCGGGCCGATGCTGCGCGCCAGCCAGCCGCCGAAGTCGGAGGCGCGGCGGGGGCTGAGCCGGCGCGAGAGGCCGAGCAGCAGCCGGGCGGCCGCGGTTTCGAGCCGATGCTGGAAGCGCACCATGTCAGGCCGGGATCGGCACCCGCTGGGCGAGCGGGTCGAGCAGCGCCTCGATCGCTGCCGTATCCTCCCATTCCAGGCCGATGTTCACCACCGTCACCCGGCTACGGAAGGCGGCCGGAATGCGGACGAAGTCCTTGCGGGTGGTGACGGGGATGGCGCGCAGCCGCTCGGCCTCGGCCAGGATCTCGCGCATGTCGCCCTCGTCGAAGGGGTAGTGGTCGGCGAAGGGGGCCCGGCCGGCAACCACGGCGCCGATCTCGGTCAGGGTGGCGAAGAATTTCTTCGGGTTGCCGATGCCGCAGAAGGCATGCACCGGCTGGCCGGCGAGCATCGCCGTCTCCGGCGCCGGGCGCTGCCGGGCGCGGAGGATGCGGGTGCCGGGGGGCAGCAGGCTCGCCGCATGGGCCTCGTCCTCGCCGATCATCACCGCGGCGCGGCAGCGGGCGGCGGCGGCGGCAACCGGCTCGCGCAGGGGCCCCGCCGGGATGATGCGATTGTTGCCGAACCCGAACTGGCCGTCGACGATGAGGAGGGAGAGGTCCTTCTCCAGCGTCGGGTTCTGCAACCCATCATCCATGATGATGGCCTGGGCGCCGGCAGCGACGGCGGCCCGGGCGCCGGCAGCGCGGTCGGCGGAGATCCAGGCGGGGCGCTCGGCCGCGAGCAGCAGCGCCTCGTCGCCGACGGCCTGGCTGTCGTGCAGGCCGGGGTCGACGCGGACCGGGCCGCGCAGCTTGCCGCCATAGCCGCGGAGGAGGAAATGCACGGCGATGCCGCGATTGGCGAGGCGCTGGCCGATGTCGAGCGCGACGGTGGTCTTGCCGGCGCCGCCCGCAGTGGCGTTGCCGCAGCAGATGACCGGCACCGGGGCCTGCCAGCCCGGCTGGGCCATGCGCCGCGCCGTCGCCGCCCCATAGAGCGCGGCGATGGGCGCGAGCAGCAGCGGCAGCAGGCCGGAGCCGTCACCGCCCCAGAAGTCCGGAGCCCGCATCAGCTGGTGGCCATCTCGTCACTGGGCATCGGGCGTCGATGGGTCCTTGTCCCCGTCTGGGCCGGGCGGCAGGAGGCGGAGCAGCGCCCCGGCCACCTGGTCCGGCAGGGTGGCGGCCGGCGCGACGGCGGCGGCGGCGGCCTCTGCCAGATTTCGGCCATGATCAGGATTGGATAGCACGGCGTGGACGGCCCCGGCCAGCGCCCCCGGCTCCGCCGGCTCGACCCGGCGAGCACCGCCGGCAGCGATCAACCGGGCGGCGATATCGGCGAAATTAGCAGTATGCGGACCGAGCAGGATTGGGCAGCCGAGGCGGGCCGGCTCCAGCGGGTTCTGCCCGCCATGCGGCACGAGGGAGCCACCGACTAGGGCAACATGGGCAAGGCGGTAGAAGAGGCCGAGCTCCCCGAGCGTATCCGCGATGTAGAGGGCCGTCCCCAGGCCGGGGAGTGCGCCGATGCTGCGGCGGGCGAGCGGGAGGCCAGCGGCCTCGGCCTCGAGGCCAGGGCCACGCTCGGGGTGGCGGGGGGCGAGGATGGTGAGCAGGCCGGGGAAGTCGGGGGCAAGCAGGCGGTGGGCGGCGAGCAGCATTGCCTCCTCGCCCGGATGGGTGGCGGCGCCGAGCAGGACCGGGCGGGTGCCGATCGCCGCCTGCAGCGCCGCAAGCGCGGCCAGGTCCGCCGGCAGCGGGGGCGCGGCCTCCTTCAGGTTGCCCAGGGCGCTGACCCGGCGGGCGCCAAGGCCGGCGAAGCGAGCGGCATCGGCGGGGCTCTGTGCCAAGACAAGGGTAAAGGCGCCCATCAGCTCCCGCCCCAACGCCGGGGCGAGGCGCCAGCGCGCGGCGGAGCGGGCCGAGAGGCGGCCGTTGATCAGCACCAGCGGCAGCCGGCGGGCCCGGGCGGCGCGGATCAGGTTCGGCCAGAGCTCCGACTCGACGAGGCCGGCGGCGTCGGGACGCCAGGCGTCGAGGAAGCGGGCGACCCAGCCGGGCACGTCGAGCGGGGCGAAGCGGTGGATCACCCGCTGGCGGAGCGCGGGCGGCAGGCGCCGCTCAAGCAGGGCGGCGCTGGTGACGGTGCCGGTGGTCAGCAGGATGCCGACGGTGGGGGCAAGGACGGCCAGCGCCTCCAGCACCGGCAGCAGCGAGAGGGTCTCGCCGATGCTCGCCGCATGCAGCCAGATCAGGCGCCCCGGCGGGCGGGCGGCGTTCAGGCCGCGGCGCTCCGGCAGGCGGGCCGCGAGCTCCTTGCCGCGGCGCAGGCGGTGCCGCAGCCAGAGCGGCAGCACCGGGGCGGCCAGCGTGGCGCCGCAGCGCCAGGCCCAGGCGGCAAGGCTCATGCGGCAAGGCTCATGCGGCGGCGACCCAGGCATCGGCCGTGTCGCAGGCGGCGCTGAGCGCGGCCTCGATCGCCGGCAGGGCGGCGAGCGGCGCGGCACGGTCGACGGCAACGGGCGGGCCCATCACCAGCACGCCGCGGGCGAAGGGCAGCGGCAGCACCATCCGGTCCCAGCTCCGCAGCAGGCGGGCGCGGCTGGTGCGGGCGGCGCAGGGCAGGACCGGGATGCCGGCGAGCGCCGCGAGTTGGGCGACGCCGGGGGCGGCCCGGCGGCGCGGGCCGCGAGGCCCGTCCGGGGTGATGACGACCATGTCCCCCTGCTCGAGCACCCGCAGCAGCTGCCGCATGCCGGTGGCGCCGCCGCGCGAGGTGGAGGCATGGACGAGTTCCAGCCGGAAGCGGCGGATGATGTCGCCGATGAAGCGGCCGTCGCGGTGGCGGGAGACGAGGACATGGGCGCGTACGGCGGCGAGGCGCCGCTCGGCGGCGCGGGCGCGCAGCCAGAGCATCGGCATCATCGGCAGGCGCTCATGCCAGAAGGCGGCGAGGATGGGGCGGCCTCCAGGGCCGGTTTCAGGGCCGAGGGCGGCCGCCAGGTGTGGCTCTCCGAGCAGGGTCCAGCGCGTCGTGCGGAAGACAAATGCGAGGTAGAGGCCGAGCGCTTTGGCGAAGGCCGCCTGGATGGTGGGATGCCGGATCAGGCGGCGGAGCATGGCGGGCGAGGCATGGGGCCCGCCGCCCTAGCACGCCCCGTGCGCAGCCGGAATAGGCAGGGTGGCCCGCCCCGGCCTCAGGCGAAGACGCTCTTCCGGCGCATGGCCAGGACGGCGGCGGCGAGGCCGCTGGTCAGCGAGACGAGGCCGAGCACCGGCGCGGCAAGCAGGACGGCCGAGGCGGCGGCGGTACCGAGGGCCAGGCCGACGGCAGCCAGGCCACCGACAGCAGCGATAACGGCCAGGAAGCAGAGTGGGAGCATGTCGGGCCTCCGGCGAATGAGACAGGGTCTGCCATGGTTATGCCATGATTTGGTCCCAGCCGGCCACAATTACGACGACGCCGCCACCCCCTCCCGGGGATGGCGGCGCTTTTGTGACGGAATAGTGAAGCGTATCAGCCGGTCTGCTGGATCGCGGAGAGCATCCAGGGGCCGCCCTGGACGCGGAGGAAGGTCCAGAGTTCGGTCGCCTCGGTACGGCGGTTGGGGTCACCCTCGACCACCGTGCCGTCGCTGACCCGGCGGGTCACGTCAACCATCGAGAAGCGCATGGCGACGGTGGCGAACTCCCGGCTGCCCTCGCGCCAGGCCTCAGCGAGGTCGCCCTGCTCCAGCTTCACGTCGCGGGTCTCGTTGCGGAGGCCACGGCGGTCGAGATCGGCCAGATCGTCACCGAAGTAACGCAGCATCTCCGGGGTGGCGACGGCACGCATCGCGGCCTCGTCCTGGCGGTTCCAGGCCTCGTTCACCTGCCGGAGTGTGGCCTCAAAAGCCTGGAAATCGGCCGGCGTGACCTGGATGGCCGCGGAAGGCGCACCGCCGGCGCCGCCGCGAGCAACGGGCGGCGGGCTGGCCATCGCCTCGCGGGCCATGCCCTGCGGCATCCCGGCCATGGCGGGCTGCGGCTGGCGACGGCGGATGAAGCCCATCACCAGCCGGACGACGAGGAAGATCAGCCCGATCTGCAGCAGCAGGCCGAGGATCGAGCCGAGGCCGGTGAAGCCGGCGAACAGGCCGTTGCCGAAGAGCAGGCCGCCGAGGCCGACGCCGATCAGGCCGCCCATCATGGCTGCCATGAAGGGCGAGCGGGAGAAGAAGCCGCCGGCCGGGTTGGGCTGGCCGATCGGCGGGCGGGCGGCCTGCTGGCCGGCGGTCGCAGCCGGGCGGCCGGCATCCATCGAGCGCTCCATCGGCCGCGCGGCATTCGGCGCGGTCGTGGTGGCCGGCGGGGCGCTGTAGGTGCGGCTGCCGCGGCTACCGGTCGAGGTGCCGCCGCCCGGCCGCGCATCGGCGAGCGCAGGGGCCAGCGCCAGGACAGCGGCGGCAAGGAAGAGGGCGGGGCGACGCATCAGACTTGGATCTCCGTGTTTCTGAATTACCGGCAATATAGGGAGGCAGGCCGCCAATTGCGACCGGAACCGGTGCCCTTCCGCAAGACGAGGCCACAGCGCCACGGGCGGTCCGCCGCAGCGAAGGCATGGGCCTGGAAGCGCTGAAACGGCCTGTTCCCAGCACCGGTTCCGGGTCCCTAAGCACGGGACTGGACCTTCGCGGCTTCCGAAAGCCTTGCCGTGGGTCCGACACCACCGATTCCACCCCTGAGCCGGATAGAATGTTCACAAAATCGATTTTCGTCTCGTATTGTAGATCGCGTTCGTTAACATTCCACTAGAGCACTTTGATGTTGCTTGGAATCGCGCGTTCTGATTCGACGCTGTTGATGCGGCGTCGAGGCGATGATGACGGCACCCTTGTCTGCGGACCTTCGTCGGCGGTTGGTTC